>Ga0209711_10000725_pt1 | contig 33678 bp, 15 predicted proteins | sample ArcticOcean_MG_C_7_FD_187441 | JGI IMG/M metagenome (GOLD analysis project Ga0209711, IMG submission 187441) | Marine microbial communities from western Arctic Ocean - ArcticOcean_MG_CB11_88 (SPAdes) (version 2) | ecosystem: Environmental > Aquatic > Marine > Oceanic | place: Arctic Ocean...
GGTGGTGGTGATGGGGGTGATGCCGGTGGTGTGGGTGGTGCAGGTGGTGGAGCTATGAAGAGTACGGTCGCGTAGTACGCTTCCAATGGACATCCGTCGGAGCGAATCGGAGGAAACGGTGGTGGGTTTGGTGGGGGTGGGGGTGGACTTGGTGGTGGGGGTGGGGATGGATAAGGCGCTGGAGGTGGTCGTAATGGAGACGGCGGCTGTGTCGTAATGGAATCACTCGTAATTGCATTTGGGTTTGGTGGAAATGGTGGGTAATGTGGTCTCGGTGAGGGTGGTGATGGGTTTGGGGGTGGACTTGGTTCGTGCGGAGACGGGCCTGGTGCTGGGGGTGGTGATGGTTGTGGGGGTGGTGATGGTGACCCAAATCCACAAACGTCGTATCGAGGTGCATCCGACCGCCACAGATAGCACGACTCTGTCCGCTCAATGTACGGTATTTTGGGTTGGTTGAGAGCTGAGATGCGTGAGTACGTGAAGCCACCGCAACTGTTGGACACAAAGGCCGATGCTTGCGAAAGTACCGTCGATGCATCCGAATAGCCTTGTTCACACAGCGCCGCACATGATTGCACGATCCCCGATGCTGGAAGTGTAACGTGGATATAGTATTCATGTGCCACACCCTTTCCAGTGGCAAAAGGGACCTGGTTTGTACAACACGCGGCGGGGTGTGTGTATTGCAACCCCGGAAAGCCATACGGACTGAACGGTGGAGGGGGCGACACCGGTGCGAAGGCGCTTGTTGGAATCGGTGGAGGTGTCACATATGGTGGAAATTCGGGTTGTGGTGGTGGAGGAAGTGGCGATGGGGGTCTCGTGTGGCGTCGCAACGTAGGCGAGAATGGAGGTGAGGGTGGTGGGAAAAGTTTGGAAGCGTCATCATTGACCGTCTCTCGAGCGGTATCGTCAATGAAGACCGTCGACTCCACCGGATTGCTATGCAAGGACTGAAACGTCGTAATTGTACATTTGGATGAGATCAGATCGCGGTAGGGTGCGGGAGGGGGCAAAGGTGGTGCCACGAACGAATGGTCGCTTGTTGTTGGAGGACCATCGACAATCGCGTATTGCATGTCGTAATACGAAGATCCCAACTCGTTACAAAGCACTTCTTTGGACGCCTGATAGATCGCGTCGCAGAAGCGCTTGTTCACATCTAGTGCGATTGTCTGCACGTCGGTGCGCGTGAGATGGATGGGAGGTGGTGGTGAAGGTGGTTTGAGAGGGGGTGGTGGTGCAAAAGGAGAAGGTGGAGGTGGCGACGGTGGTGGGCGAGGAGGAGGCGCTGATTCTCTCATGTTTGTCAGGCATACACCAAGCGACGTCTCTGTACTTGGATTCAACCGTTTCAAAAACTCGCGCCCCGTGAGGTATCCATCGGCTGACGACGAAACGGGGCAGCCATAATTCGTCTTCGAGTCGACGTAAAAGGCACGTAGATTTTCACGACGATACATCCCTACTCCCGAAATCGAGGGGGTAAATTTGGTAAGATCGGTCGATGTCGATGTGACATAATACCAACCATGGAGCGTATTCGAACGAAACTTGTCTGACACGTACGAATATCCAACACCATCACGCCAATCGACGTGCTGCCAAAACGAAACCACATGCGCGAACGCTCAGTCAGTATGGGATTGTGATCAGGGTTGAGAAATACTACAAGGTGCGTACCATGTTGTAAAACGGATTGCGCTTGTACTCATCGCTTCGCCAGGGTGGTGACGGTGGTTCGCGCAGCGAGTCGGTCCCCTCCGATTCCAACGTTTGAAGCTGCTCGTCCGTCAAATCGGTGCCTTGGTTGTCCACATTTGGGTTATAGTCGTTGATCAGATCCTTACGGTACTCGTTCGACCGATCGACACGTGGAAACACTGGTGCGAATCGAGGTGCTGCTCCAAACAACGCGTCGCAACTCGCCTCCGTGGCAGGACAGAGCACATGCGATCGATAGTCAGTGGGGATTCCATTGTTTGCCAAACGAAGCGGTCGCGTATCGCGTGGGAAGACATGACGCTGCAGCGTCATGTCTTCTCCAAATTTGTCACTATTCAGAGCGTTATCACGTGTTGCGCGAAGCTGTCTCAGCGAACCATATCCAAGAATTGGCGCCCACTCTGAACAATCGGGGATGGGCATCGAATCGGGATAAAAGTACTTGGCGTTGTCGCTCGGTTTGAAAGGAGGAAGGACCTCTTGCCAACGACAAGGTTCCTCACAAAACTGTGAGTGAATCAACAACGGATCGAAATCGATGGTTGGTGCATTCGTCGAACTGCGATAGAATGCCGCGGCCCAGTAAACCAACAAGTTTCTGCCATCGCAAAACAGTGCAACGATATGGGATTTGTGCGGAATGGGAATGGGGGGGTTTGAGTTCAAGATGGGGCACACCTGTCATACGGCGGATCGTATCCACCCTTGTAGCCACTGCCGACACCCTCTGGTGGAGGCGGAGGTGGACGAGAGTCTCCGGGCATCCATGGCGAGCCGGCACGTGCCAACTTGGGGTCATTTAACGCCTCGTGAAGCTTGCGGCAGCCATGGGCCCACGTCGACGAGAAGATGGATGCAAGCATTCGTGCGGCGAGGCTGTGTGGATCGATCCCTTCGATCGCCAACGTGATACGCGTCTTCTGCATGTTGTACAGCTTTCGTCCGCCGTACTTGGCGAGTTCTGTCATATTATTTTGGAAGAGAGCTTGCACGGGTGGGTACCATGTCTTGATCTCCTCACGAAACCATGAGTAAAACTCACCGTCAAACTCGGTAATCAGCGCATCGGCCACGGCATCCTGTGGAGGTGGAGGTGGAGGCGGTACCGTGTAATCGAATCGCACGTCGAGCAAGTACCACGTCGAATTTTGTAGCGTAAAACGAAAGTCATCCGATTGCTTCGCGTTGCACCCAAACAACCCCCCCTGTCCAGTCTCTTGGTTGCCAGCAATCATGTGGATTGCTGTGGCACACAGGCACCATGACAAAGATAGCATGCACAGTGTCACGCGGAGTGTAGTGAGGGAAGCAAAATCGGGCGCTGGCACTTACCGCATGCTTCGATGATCATTGACAATGTAATCTCCTCGTGGGCATAGCAGAGGGCCGTTGGCTCTCTGAAAAGGTTGATGTTGCTCATCAATCCATTGAGCGTATTACGCTCCCGAACGGGCGTATTCGATTTCACGTCAAACTCACCATTTTGTAATGTGGCAAATGTATTGTACAATTCATCCGAATGGCATATATGCCGTGTGCGTACATAGTAGCAGTCGTCGGCGCTTCCGTGTCTCGTGCCTGGCCCTTTCAATCCAGCCTCGCACTGGTCACGCACCTCCGCATCCAAGCGATGTAATGTCGCAACCCCAGGCAATGCGTGGCCACCGCTGAAGAGCTTGGAAAACATCCCACCAACCACCCCACCGTCCTCCGCAAAGGCACGACCAACCATGCTCTGGATTCGATCACCCAACAGGCCGAGCTGATCTCCATTGTAACACTTTTCGGCATCAGTGTACCGCTTGTCGTCTGGATGCAACCATCGCGGCTGCAACGTCAGCGCCGCCGTGCAAACGCAGGCCGCGACGCCATGCGAGAAACACGTGACCGCCATCTTGAGCGCCTCGTACGTACTGCGATCACCAGACAATCGGTCTGTCAGAACAATTCCCAAAAAGAGTTTGAGACCCTGCAACTTACTCGTGAAAAATCGCGGTGACGAGCGTCGAAATCGTTGAGAGTACGTTGACAGGACACTGCCATACAAGCGAATCGAACACGCGCTAAGGTTAGTTGAATGTCACAGATTATGTTTGAAGTGTGTTTGTAATGGATTCCGAGGACGATGAGCCAATTTCCACATGTAAAACACCACCATCAGCACCATCAGCACCAGCATTGAAACCGATAGGGCAATATGTTGGTATCATCTACAAGGCTGTCTTTTGCCCCCCAAGTCCACATCCGTTGGAGGGTTGTCCATACATTGGGCAAAGCGTGAAATTTGACATGAGCATCCATAAAGTCTTTAAAGAGAGATGTCAAAATCACGTCTCGAGAGCCAAGCGAGATCCAAGACGTCATGGGTTCCATGCATTGCTGCTCCAGTACGGCATAGATGCATTTCGGCAATGGGGTATAGTAGAGCACAAATGTGGCGATCGTGATCAAGTACAACAATGGGCCGATGAACGTGAAAAAGAGCACATTCGTATGAATGGTGGACCGCTGCGTAGTATATTAAGATGCATCCAAACGTTGAACCTTACACATGGTGGAAAATACCATTCTAAAAGACAATGGAAAGCCACTGACTTGCTATCTGCTATTGCTTGGGACGACTTCCTTCGTCATCTCATCCAATTCAAAGCTGATTATGGCCATTGCATGGTACCCGCTAGATTGCATGCCAATGACGGGTACTTTCTTGGATCAGTCGTCCAAAACATGAGAAATAGATCCATCATGATAAGAGGGTTTCCCGAGCGTCGCAAAACACTTGAAACGATGGGGTTTACCTTGAAACATCCCAGAACGCTTGGGTGGGAAAGGGTTTATGAGCAACTCGTCGATTTCAATTCAAAATTTGGTCACCTTGACGTACCACAGCATTGGATCAGCCCATCTGGTTGCAAATTGGGTAAAATTGTGAAAAATATACGAAGTCATAAAAGCTTTTTGAAAGATGGCAATGCAGCATGTCGATTTCAAATGCTCAGAGATATTGGATTCTTATGGTCATCAGAACATCGCGATGGAAAAAAGAGAAAAGCTCTTCAATTGAAACCACAAGAACCATCCACCAAAACTTGGAATCGTGCTCTGGATAGTGATGATGAAGGGGAGTAGGGTTCGAGTCCTAAAAATGCGCATACAGGGGTGTAGCAAAACTGCCCACACAACACAATACAGTCAGTAACCGGGTGGAGATGACAGAGCGGTTCGTAACACGTACTGTGCACGCGTCGGGAGTAAAGCCTTTGTCGCGTAGGTTTTGGCATATATCCATGCAATCCGCGGGATTCCAGCACGAGTGCTCGTTGGTGATGTGCCGCGGAAACTCGACCAGACCGAGCCAGTCGACTGAGATGGTCGTAAAGTCGCCACCCGATCGCGTGGCCGAAACGCCACAGACTGCGCAGACATCAGAGGGCGAGTGAGAGGCACACAAGACTGGAATGGGGCAAAACGCGACGTACAGTAGAACTCCACATACCAATTGTCCGCACATTGCGTCGCCGCTTGCGAGACGAGGGCCATCTCCTTGTTGCCGCATGAATATTGGAAATCGAGGCGGTAATCCATGCAGATGCCATCCATGGGCTCCTTTTCGTGCGTAAAGACGCCCGTGGAAGGATCGTAGGGCGCGTATGTGACAGCGCCGAGGGGGCCCGTGATATTGTTCCAATAAGGCTCGCCATTCGGATTCGATTCCATGTAATCGTAGAGTTGGTAGCGGCGTTGGCACACGTAGTACAGCTTGGTTTCGGAGTGCATACCACACAGCCGCTCGCAATCGGCATCGCGACGACACGGTACCATGTGCAGCTGATCGCGCTGGGCAATGGGGTGATATCCACCGAATTTGGGGATATTGACCGACGCGTTAGAGAGCGGTTCGATCGAACGACACGAGACCGCCTTACGTGCGACGAGTCCTCGCTCGTTGTGTGTACAGGTGCTGCGAATACGCGATGCGATCTCAATCGAGGTTACTTGGGGATTCATCGGGGTTACTCCAGATTTGAGTGCAGCCACTCAAATACCAACAAGCGTGCGAGTTTGAGTGGCGGGAAAACTCACTGGTAATGTTCTTCGAAGATTATGGCGGGAACACCGGCACCATCGCCGGCGTGGCACCCATTGTCTCCAAGGCATCGAACGTCGTCACGTCCGTACGGACTGATAAACTTGCCTTGGTCAGTATTACGCCCACAGTAGAGCTGTGAGAGCAAGTGGTTGGGCTCGAAGCACCGCGCGATGCCTCCAATGCGCGCGGCGATGGGGATTGTGCAGCGTTTGTTGCACTCGGGGCAATCGATGTGCTCGCACGAGTGGGTCTGATTCGAGAGTTCGTGCACGCAACCGGTGACATTGTCGGCGACGGGGCCACCGTGGAGAATGCGGTAAAGATTGGACGTCTCGCAGTAATGGTACACACGACGATGTTCCAACTCGACGAGACCGGCGCGCTCCGTACGCTCCGTCACTCGTGGACAATCGAGTCGTTCAAAGCCGTCAACCGTGCCCCATATGTCAAACGGATTCTTGGGCGCCATGCAAAAGGGAGATGCCATCTGTCGTCGTGTCGCGTCGTCGGTCGCGTCGTCGTTCCGATCGACATTCCAGTGCGCGCAATAATCGCCATAGTTCATGGTCTTGTTCTTGTGACCAAAGCATGTTCGATCGCCGAGAGCGGCATACGGATCGGTGGCATTTGCCCCATTTGCTTGCTCTCGCCGGATCATGCGTGAAAGCGCACACGTGTAAGCCGCCCGAAGCAACCCATCGGGTGAGTCGGCGTATCCCACGGAGTACTCGAGGTGGAACTCGAATCCATTTCGCATGAGTGAGAGGTGGTACGTACGCGCGAGGAGTTTGGCGAGCTCCATTTGGCCGTACCGCATTTGGACAAAGATCCATCGAGCGCGGAAGGTGGGTCCAACACGATCGTCCTCAGTGGTGACCATACGACCTCGATGCACCGTGTTGTACAGCACACGCGCCGTTTTGGGATTGACAAGAATGTTGCCATACACGTCTTCGTTCACATCGTGCTCTGTCGCACCCACGTAGACGGCAACAATCCATGCGGTGTCTTCAAGATGGTCAAAGACGACGCGATGTGGCTGCCACGTCCCCTCGTTGAAAACGATGTCTTCACCGACATATTGGGTTAAATTGAAGCGCAAGAGCCTTTGTTCAGTGTAGGGTGGTGCGGCAGGCGCAGGAGGTGGTGGTTCCGGTGGCATTGGTGGAGATGGGGGTGACGGCGGTGGGGATGGAGGCGACGGCGGTGGAGGCGGTGACGGTGGGGGAGGAGAGGGTGGGGGCTTTGGACGGTACGCTTCGGGAAAGGGGGGGAGAGGTGGAAAGGGGGCTCGACGTGACAACATGCATCGCGCCCGCGTGCGTAGTTCGGTCGCGTTTCCATCACCAGACTCCACTGTGAGCATCTGTTGCATGCGTCGATTCCACGCACCGTGGGCTGAATGGGCAGCCGGTGCTTCCACAGGTGCTTCTACAGGTGCCTCCACCGGTGTCTTTTCCATGACCACCTCGTCAACGCGACGCCGCACGTAGATGTCCTCTCCAGGATTCTGACAATACTTCGAATTGACGTTCGGATCGAAGCTGTCGCATGTCGCCGCACAGACACATGCCCCGTAGGCATCGGGTGAAGTCCTTGTTGGTGGATGTGCCGTCTTCTTCCAATCGTCAGAGAAGGCCTCCCGATTGTTTGTCCAATCGCCCGGTGAAACGAAGTAGGTGAACCAATCGGGTGCCTGTCCATCCTTCAACTTTGGTATCCAAGGATGCGGTCGCGCACCATCCAAAAGTGTCGTGTTGATTCCCATTGTGAGCTGTGCGAGTACGTGCATGATGAGAAGAGCACTCTTTTTGGGGTCCACATCATAGACCGCCGCAGAGACATTGAATTGGACTTTATCTTCGGGGATCTGCGCATTCAAATCGTAAGCACCCGCTGTTGAAAGACCAATCACACCACCCTTGTGACGCCTGACGAGTTTTCCAAATAGACGTAGAATGTTTTTGGTGTACACTGTCTTTGGAAACGCCTTGGAAGACAAGCCTCGAATCTCTATATTTGTCACTCGGCGAATGTCCACAATGTCATCGATGTCTTGCTTGAGCATTTTTGCTTCCCTTTTGATTATTGCAACGAGTGTGCGGGCGATCGGTCGAGCCACCATGAGCATTGCCCTAACCTCTCTCTGCAACTCCTGGTATGGTATCTTGAGTATTCTCACTAGCATATTCGACGCTGACAAGTACTTCTTGGTGACCGCATCGGCCGCCGATTCACCAGTATCCTTGGCAGCGCCTTTGGTAGCACTCCCTGTAGCATCCTTGGCAGCGCTTCTGCCAGCATCTGTGACGCCCGTCTGGGCAACACGTTCTGTGGTGTCGGTGGCGACCTTCTTCGCCCCAAACTCGGTCAATTCAATGCTACCATCGCGGGCCGCAGCACCGACTGCGACTCTGGTGCCTACCACCGCACCTTCAAGCGCGGCGTCGGCTGCCACTTCAAAACCCGTCGCCACGCCCTCCGTCGCCACATCGACGACGACATCCGCCAATCCGATTGCGAGCCAGACCCACCAAGGGATGTGTGGTTTTGCCGGACGACAGCCTTCGTACAGATCGGACGCACCGATGCGCGATGGTGACTGTTGTGCGCAGACAGTGTCGCACGAGTCCCCACAACGACCCCAGGGCGATTCGGGTGACAATGGCACGAGGCAACAGTCCGACGACGCCGCGTTTGCGCAATAGTTGACCCCACGCTTCACCTTGGGACCGCTCTGTGTCCAATTCAAGGCGTCGTGCAGATTGCGGGGGTTGGACGACCCATCGGCAAGACTCGCATGCTGATTGAACCAAGGGTCGCTCAAGTCGTTGAGCGACATGCGAGGGTATCCCAACTTTTGGTAGACGTTGACGTTGGTGGAGACCATCTTTGTCGGCGTGAACGCCTTAACGGCATCGATCTGACTCGGGTATCCTTGGCGCATGACCCAGCCAATCGATGGGTAAATGTTACCAAGATCTTCGACATATTTACCATCGGTGTACCACCTTTCCGGGTTTGTGTCGCTGTACATGCTCTTCACCTTGTCAGGAGTCATTGCATTCGGAATCGGCATCGGAAGACAAATCAGCGGGGCCGGTGGGGCAGGACCAGGAGATGGAGGTGGGTGCGGCGCAGGCGAAGGGTTGGGCGGGGGTGGCGACGGAGGCGGTGGATCTGGAGGTGGAGGTGGTGGCGGCGGTGGAGGAAACGGCGGAGGTGGAGGTGGTGGCGGATTCGGCATCCCATCGGCGGCACAACTGATTGGCATCCTGCGCATCGAAACAAATCCCGTGGGGTTTGTCGAGTAGATGCACGAATCACTAGAATCACTAGAATCCTTGGAAACACAATAGTGCACACTCGAAGATATAGTACCACAAGTGCGGTCCTCAGGCACGCCTCTGCACGCATAAAAACCCTCCTTCCAATGATATGGATCGTTTGTCAATGTTTTGGGTGTTCCACATGACTGAAACTGATCTTTTGGGACGACGTATGCGCTGGGAATGCGCCGTGGCGTTTGACACTGAGCCGAGAGGAGCGTTGCACGAATGGCCGAAGGGGGTAACGTGCGTGCATTGAATTCGTCACGAGTGATTCTCCCACGATGCATCAGCACATTGAAGACATCGTCTTCGGCGATGCACTCCTTTCCGTCGTCAGTCAAACTCGTGAAGCATGGAATCTCCTCAAGCAGATAGCAAAAGAAGGGCGGTGCTACAGGACGTCGTGTCGATTTACCATCAGGGTACGAATACTCCGAGTGCCACGACGCCAAGGTATCCGCGACGTTCGATGAAGGAAGTCCAGGGTCGAGCTGCGGATAGTAGGCATACCCACTCCACGTGGCCACACACCCTCGCGTAGAGTGGCAAACGGTATTGCAGGTCGTACGCCCACGCTCCGACTGGACGCCACGATAATCCCAATCGTATCCCCGATTGACATCTGGCATCGAGGTACCAGGCGGACCGCTCACGCGCACACCGTTGAACTCTACGGACGGTGGTACATCCGTAGTCGCAGAGGCCGAGATGGTCACATAACGTCCGTAACGTGGAACCGCTGCGACACGACCAGGCACATCTTGGATGGTAAAGTGGATGGACCCTTTGTTAACGTCGCGCAGCAAATGAACCGCGCTATTCAGCCATGTAGAGCTAAAGAACACTGACTGATTTGTCGAAACAATGACCATGGAATCACCTGTTGACGCCTTCTGACAAGTCGGACTAACCTCCTCTGAACATGGAAAGTCGGCAACATGAATGTCGAAATGGGTGTGGTTTCCTATCAGTGTAGTGAAAGTATTGAAACTGACCACCGTCAGGTAGATCTCAAGACTTGTCACCCAATGGGACTTGCCCAAGTCGATGACGAGCCTACCCTCCTCAAGCTCGCAATTCGCGGTGTGTTGCATCGAGTTCTCAAAGATGGGCCCAAAGGCGATATTTGAAGGGTCGGTGCATGCACCTTGACCTCTTGAGTTGAGGGTTTCCTTGACGACGGTCGATGGCAAGACCACATTGTACGCGGGTGGAATCATGGACAAACTCAAAAAGTCGTCAAACCATGGTGGTGGTGCGGGTGGGGATGACGGAGGCGAGGGTGGGGACGGTGGTGGAGGAGGGCTGGGTGGGGGTGGTGAGGGTGGAGGTGAAGGCGGTGGTGAGGGTGGAGGTGGAGATGGTGGAAGTGGCAGGGAGGGTGGAGATGGGGGGAATGGTAGAGGTGGCAGGGAGGGTGGTCCTGGTGGAGGGGGTAAACAAATACCACAGCCAGAGTCATCGGTATACGTACATGCACCACTTTCACAATGCTCAGACCGTGAACAAAGCCCACCGACTGGTACAGATTTGCACCATGAATGAGCACCGTCTTGTAGACTAGTACCAAGACCACAGCATATAGCAAGAGTGTTGCAACCCCAGATAAATCCACATGCACTAGTGTCAGTATTAGTACCGTCAAAAAGGGTGGTACAATGAAAGGAAGCAAATGCTACTGAACTGCATTCATGACCAGGTGGTGACGACGGTGGTGGCGAGGGTGGTGGTCGGGGTGGGGCAGGTGGTGGTGTAGTGATACTCAGTCTCCGTCGTGCGTTTGTTGTTGTTGGTGGGACTGGAGATGGAGGTGGTAATGGAGATGGAGGTGGTGGTGGTGGGGACGGTGGTAGGGATGGTGGTGGAGGTGGAGGAAAGGGGGAATTGTCCACATCTGACGCCCAGTGCAAGTCGACTACGCGTTCAATCGGTGCGAGTGTCGCCGTGTTCAATGGGCACTCCCACGGGCATGGCGACGTGTACGGATCGTGAATTTGTGGGGGTCGAGGCCCCACAACACCCTTCCCATACTCCATGAAGGTAAAGCCTCGTATTTCGGCAAAGAATGTGTCCGCTTCCGGTCGCGTTTTGAAACGCCGCACAGCCAGCCCTTTGCACTCGACGTGATATGGGAACGGACCCGATGCGTCGATCGGGCTGGTGACCTTCCAGATGGGCTCGGGTGGTGGTCCATTGGGCAGCGGCGGTGGACCGGGCGGTGCGGGAGGTGAGGGTGGTGAGTGCGGTGGGGGAGGGGGCGAGGGCGGATCAAGGACGTAGCAATCGACAAGATCGAATCGTTTTCGACCGACGTCGCTTTCGGATGGATCGTTGGGACATGTCTTGAGATCTGCGTCTGCGTAGACGTCAACACCTTGACGCAGATCGAAGCGACCGTAGGCGTCGTCACCATCGCGCTGCGCAAACCACTTTTGTTGGTTTCCCGCGTCCGCGGGGTACGTTGACGTCCATTCGGCGGTGTGTTCCAATGGTCCGTCAATGTTGACGACGGTGTCGTAGAGCTCACATCCATGGTGACTCTTGTGGTAGAGGTGGCACTTGATGTCGTGTTCGCAAGTGCGGCAGCAGTCTTTGGCGGCGTAGCCTCGTTCGATCCGATACGGCTTCAGTGTGGCGTTCCATCCGTAGGCCATCGTGAAGGGTTGCATTCGAATGGGGCATTGCCATGGGCATTGCGCAAAGTCGCGTCGGTCGCCAGTCAGATGCGAGAGGAGGAGGTTAAGGGCGGTCTGCGCCTCCTCAAGGGTCTGCCACCCTCGCTGTGGGAGACCAGTGAGGGCCTTTTGGTAGATGTGCGCGTCCACTCCACCACATTGCAACGCTGGACGATGGTAGTACGAGCCGCCACACCCACAGTCACGGATCGCGTCGGGGCCACACGGCCCTTTCAGACCCTCTTCGGGGCTCAGTTCGATGCATCGTGCCTCCCATTCGTGGGTGGGTGGTGGTGGCGTAGGGGGTGGCGCCTCGTACCGTTGGATATCATTCGATTCGAATGTGAGTGCTGCCTGAGCACATTCAACGGAATTATGGCACGCTTTTGCGCACTGGACATCCGGCTCGATGGCGACACGGCCCTCATAACTCAACGGAAACTCGATTGTCTCTGGATTCGCAGCGCGCGCAACGGGCGTGAAGCCTTGGGGGGGAGCTTCGTCTCCGATGACCCAGATACCGTTTGCAAAGGTGGGTCGTGCGTACAGGGCGGAGAGGGCGTCATCTTTGATCCACGTGGCGTGTGCGATTTGCGTGCTGGTGGTCGATGGATGAAGGCTAATCTTCAGTTTGGACACGTCCAATGCGGTCAACCCCGAGGGTCCATGGAGCGACGATGCGGCCGTCATGAGTTGGAGGCGCATCCAATGGTATACTTGCAAATCACTCGGTGGGAGGAAGCCGTACGGTTGTTGGATGGGTGTACAGTATCGCCCAGCTTGACCATTGTATATGAAACTTAGCTCGACGTAGTTGGAGGTGGACCACACATCGTCTTCGTGTTCAAACGTCGCACGTGTATAGTCGTACAACGCGAGGCCATCATCGGTTAGTCCGCTGGGTGATGTGGCGCCCAAGTAGGCGTGCAGCAACGCGAATTGCAGCCCGGGGTCTGTGATGCTCTGCACGTACGATCGCATCGCCTGCGCGAAAATCTTGGCAAATGGTGGTTTCGTCGACACGATACGGTGAACAAAGGTCCGTGCGCTCCATTGGCGCGTGGCATTCGACCGAGCGAGGAGCGCTTCGACGTGCATGACTGTGTCTTGATGCTGCACATCCACGTAGTGCATCGAATCGTTACACTGTATCGACGCGGCGATTTGGGGTGTGACGAACGCATGTTCGAGCGTTCCAATCTGATTGGTCTTTGGGTCACGCCGAAAGAAGGGGTCGACTTCGTGAATTTCGCATACGCCAAAGATGTGGTCTGCCAGTTGTAGTAGTTCGATGCCAGTGACACGATCGATGGAGCGTGCACTTCGCGATGGGCACTGCGAGATTGCGATACAATAGCATGTCTGCGTGAGATCGGACGCCAGGAAATTGGGTCCCACTTGCACCGCCGAGACCTCGAGGCGCATCTCGTCAAAATTGGCGCAATCGAGCGCACATGACTCGGCGGTCACGGGGACGCTTGCTTTGAAGTGGGGAACGATGACGATCATTCCGTCATCGTACGCTTGGGTTTGTATAGGGGAGGTGACACATCGATTCTGTTTGAAATGGTGCACCGGATCCGTCGGATCGATGCATCGACCACGAAGCACTCGACGCATGTATACAGAGGGTTCCCCTCCAGGATAGCCCTTCCCATGCACGGTTTTGGTGGGGCCAATGGCAAAATCCGGTGGTGGTGGTGGGGTGGGTGGTGGTGGTTGGACGGCAAAGTCGCATCCGCAGAAGAGTTGATCGCTGTGCATGCAATTCTCGGTTTGGAAAGGTCCATCGGCGATTGGGTTGAGGTAAGCGCGGCTGACTCCGATGCTACACCCGTGGAAGCAGTTGACATCACCGGCAAAGGTGCATCGATGTTTGTGAAGATCGACCTGGCGGATCCGACCACCCGAACGTCCATACGCAAGATCGGCGCACTGCTCAATGCTTCGCACAGGTGGACAATGGACATTTCCAGATAAGATTTGACCTAGTGGAGGTGGTGGTGGTAATGGCGGTCTTCTCGATCGAAGAAAAAATGCAAACTGTGGGGGGCCATCGACGCCCTGCAGGCATGTCTCCGCAAATGTGCCCTTATCGAGCAAAGATGTCAATGGTCGTCCTTTGAGGATGTCCATATCAGTGAGGACTAGGATGTTGCACGACGCGACGCCATGACTGCAATTTGTTATCGACGTGTCGATTGCAAAGCCGATGCATGCCTCTGGGGCAACGACCGCCTCACAATACAGTGCGCACTCGTCGGCAAACTGACGCTCGTCTCTCCCCCTTTTGACGAATTGTTGTGCGAGTACACCGCCCTTGCACAGATTCTGCCGTCGCACTGCGACGTCGGGAAGCGTGCGCAGGGCTGTACCCTCTCGATTCGTCGCACACATTGTGCTACCCATGCCGGTATACTCGAAACCAATGCGGTCGATTGCATATGCAAAGGGTGGCGACGGTGGCAGCGAAGGTGTGGGGGGACGCGCGCCGATTACCGAACGACCCTTGCACACGTTGTCGATTAGTTGCTTGACATTTGGTAGAACATTGGTGCACCCACGTTCTAAGAAGACGTCGCACCGATCGGTTGCGGCTCTAGGTCGAGGAAATTCTTCAAAGGCATCGCAGCTTTGCCAACAGAGGCCCGCGTCGTGAAGGCCACCATGACAAAGCGGTTGGTTGAGACGATCGACGCCGTCAAACCCCACACCATGCGAGAGTTCGTCTATCGCTCGAAGGCAAGCATTGCGACGCGTGATGACGCTCGTCTTGGCGCATACTTGTGCAGAAATGGCACGAATCCGCGTATCAGAGAATTGCGCGCGTGCTTCGATGAGGCGAATCGGTGGAGGGGGTGGTGGCGGTGGTGGGGATTTGACGGTTGTCAGCTCCTTCTTCTCGCCATAGCAGACGATTCCCGTGGCGATTGGCGTCTCGCATGGTACGATACGTGCTGCATAGCGAAGACTGGCATATGGCTTGTATACCAGCGCGCAGCCATCACGTGAGCCGTCGTCGCCTTCACGATCACCACCGGGTTCGTCCCACGGCCAGTACGGCGATGCTCGACGATTGGGCCGTGCGACCCAAAATGCATAGATGCGCGCTTGGCCCGCTTTGACGATGGTCGCGATCGCCTCGATCTGGTTGATAGGATCGGCGACGGTGGTGAGATGATCGCGATTGGGTACATCGGAAATGCCTCGTCGGCGACATAGTTCGGATGCTTGTGAGAAAGTGATGATCGCTTCGACCGGTGGCTTCCGATTGAGACGCGCCGCATCGTCAAAGGGGAGCGACGGTGGCAAACGGATGCATCGATCACCGCTCAGCAGATCGCATCGCTCGCGTGCCATATCCGGTGGGGTTTGCGACGTCACCGCCATCTCCGTCGCGAAATCGAGTAGGGAGCAAGAGCCTATCCCTCGAAGAAGGAGGCACTCAAAGCGTTCGGACTTCAAATAGTTGGGTCGTGTGGTATAGGCATTGCACCCTTTCGTTTCGAGGCAAAAGAGCGAACACGTCTCTTCGGTGTACCCTCCTGGTGCGACGCTCAAAATGGATGACCTCAACGTATCGAGCGAAGGTCCATCCTCTGCCAATCGTCTACCGTTGGCAATCGATTGCTGGTCATCCTGTTGATCGATTCGGTTGCGTTGTGCGAGCACCTCCTTGGTACTCTCGAACAATAAATCGACAATCGTCGGTGGTGCCGGTGGTGCACCGCTGAAAAAGGGGGTACGAGGATCGACAAGGTGTCTCAACAGATCATTCCCATCGTCGAAGCAATGCGTCGCCCGCAAGTCGGCGTCGAGCACCCGCTTTGCCATGGCACAAACGAGACGTGTCGATCTGCCGACAATGAGTGGATCTGTAAGTGTGTCTAATATCGCCCCACAACGTTCGTCGGCCCACGGCGCGGGGAGGGGTGGGTGCGGGGGTGAAGGTGGTGGGCTTGGGGGTGACGGTGGTGGGGAAGGGATGAATCGCCGTGTAATTGGTGGTGGAGGCGGTGGTGGCGGGCGTAGTGTCCCCCGTCGTACGATTCCAATACCAGGAACGTACAAGATCGCCGCTCCGTCGTAGGCCGTCTTGCTGATCCGCTCGTTGATAATCGATGGGACCTTTCCAGGGTCGTAACCTGTCAATCCTGAGGCCACCTCGAGATCGTTTGCCCGATTTTTGGCATCTTCAAGGCTCCCGAAGAGCGAAAGTTGGAGGGGCACCACTCGAGGGTTGCAATCCGCCGTGTACGAGGGCTGTCGATTCTTGAGGAGTCGCTTCGTCGTGGCGGTGTAAAAATCTTGGAAAGGCCCTGTCTCACCACACTTACCAAGGCAAAGCTCACGGCCCTTCAGACAGTAACCAGGGTCGGAGGCGCAATTACTCCATTCGACACCCGAATCGACCGCGAATCGATAGAGAGGATTGTAGCACCCTTGAAACGCCGCGGATTTGCACTGGTCGTACAAGAACGCCGACATCTCGTATGTGAGCCGATCAAAGCCTAATTTGTAGTAATCGGAACCGGCGAGACCGTAGACACCCGCGCGTGGTGCGTTGATCTCCACGAGACGACATGCCTGCTTGAGCATGGTCAAGGCCGCAATGTCTGCGTCGTTAACCTTACCTTGCTGCATGTTCGGGTCGATTTTACGTTTCAACCAAGTATCGGCGATGGATTGTGCGTGAACACGATCGAGGTTGCTTAGCTCCGGTGCGATGCGTGTAAAATGCGTTGCCGCCGCGTCAAACTGTTCGGGTTCAAACTTCTGATCCAACCAAAACCGTTCATATGAATTGTTGAACCCGGTCGTACATAGGTCCACATAGAAGGAACCGTTCGGCCCACATGTGTTGTGCACATCGTACGAAAAAGTCTTTATGTTGTGCGGCGAAAGGCAGCTGATTGTCGATGTGATGAAATATGAAATCAATCGAAGCTCCGGAACCTGCGCAAGTGTAGATGTAAATGGGAATCAAGATGCGCATGAGTGTCGAGTTCGAGTGCTTAGATACGTGCTTAGATACTCACTTTGCATGTAAAGCATGCCGCACACCCGACGGTGTTGTTATTGCTCAGACGCTTCTCTAGTTGCGGTGTGACAAAGGCGTTTGTGTCGATGCCACTCAATGGGAAGAGGCGACCAGCCTCATTCCACGTGTCTTGAATCACTTTGAAAATCTCATCCAACACGATGAACGCCGAAGTGAAGATGATCAGCTCGCGGGGGTGATCCAAAAAGTCGCATCGCTCGTAAATGCACCTGAGAAACAACACAAGCTTTGGTGAGAGGAGTGGAAATGAATCGGGAGCTGGTCGATAGAGCGCACCGTAATTCGGCACGCCAACTGGGGACGTCAAAGAGGTGAAGCATGCATCCAATCGCGTCGATTACGACGAATATCGAGGGTACACAGATGTCCGTGATGAAGATGATGACAAAATCCATCGCGATCTTTAAAACCCGACCGACGATGCCACTGCGCATCAATTGGTATGCAAGTAGCCCAAAGACGCGCAGAAGATCGAATAAGATGGTCCCCATGAGCACCGCCGTCTCATCTAGAAGGATGTATATCACATGGAAGAGCAAGTCGAAAACGAGACCAAAGAGCTCGATTACATAGCCTACAAACTCGCCGATGACTCCCGTAAAGCTCGAAATAGTGTCAAATGGGAGCGTCGGTGCACGCAAGGCATCGACGAGTCGACGTGCCGCTCGAGGCGGGAGGGCAAAGGTGTCGTTCGCAATCTGACGTAGTCGCCGACTTGCAAACCCTTGTCCACCACTACACTCGGCGTCCATGGCGCACATTGCCGCCGTCTCCGTCGCCGTGATACCGCCAACGTAATAGCCCATCAGGCCACACCACGCCTGTGAAGAAAAGGCTCGCTCCAATTCGTCCGATTCAAGAGTCACATCGGATGCCTCACAGTCGAATCCACGAAATGGCAACTCCGTCTCATTGACCACGAAGAATAAATCACGATTTCCTGTCGACAGTAAAGACACGATCTCCACCAAAATGAAGATCGTTGGCTCCACCATGTACGCACTCGCCGCATTCCAGACTGCCAACACAAACACCATTATCAGTAAATGGGTAAAGGCGCATGAGCAAATTGGCGTGCAAATACTTACATGGGATCAGCGGTTGAACCACACCGACCGCAACATTGGCACCGCTCAATGCCAAGTCGGTGAAGCTCTGCACCGTGATCAGCTTCGATCGCGCATGCTCGTATAGTACGTCAGGCTCAGAGTCGAAAGGGTAGGCTAACTCGAATATCATTGAGAGCGACAGGAAGGCGATCGCAAACGCGAGGAATATGAGCATAAACAACCCACCGCGATCAATGATTCCCACCGAGCGTCGCATCATCGTCGACGTCAAATGTGACCATGTGGACGTAGTGGCACGTTTGTAAGCGGCGTCACGACGATTCAACTCCTCGTCGATACCCTCGTCGTCGTGCTCATCGTCGTACAAGTCGAATTTTTTATTCACACGCGAGTAATGAGGCAGGTACGACGGCACTACCCGCACTCCATTGAGAGCCATTCGACGGCGACCGACAGGTTGATCCGTCTGTGACCTGCCAACACTCTTAGCGTGCGTCTTCTTATATAAACGTATACCCCGCTAAGTTTATGACTCACTGTATACAATCAACCGCAACTCTCCCCCGCAAGCGCTTTTAACATCAATTATAGCAGTTAGAACCAACAATTCAAGATGGCCGCGCTTATCGCTGGTCTTGTGTCGTGCGCCACGTCTGCCGCGAGCATGCTGGGGGCGACAGCCGTCACTGTCGGCACGTTCCTCTACCAGGGAGTGACCCTTTCAGGATCACTCGCTTGGGCGTTAGGGTCGTACCTATGCGCGGCGTTCACGCTCCTCTTTTCATGTTGTACGGGATGCGGCCACAAGGCCTTTTCGGAAGTCCTCCGCCCAGTGGAGGAGTGGGACGATTCGGAAGCAAAGCGAGGCGGAACACTCATATGCTGTCTAGCTTGTGGGCTAACATGTCTGCTCATCGTAACATTCGCCACATGTATCATGTTTGGCATGACGTACATATGGTATGTGTAAAACCCCCGTCATAATAACGTCGCCAGACCACCCACACCACCGATAATCAGCACGATCCCAATGAAATAGAGCAGACGTGTGAGCGGGTGGGCTCGTGCTCGTGCTTTTCCGTAAGCCCACAAGTCCACATCACTCGGCATTGTTGCGCATACCTCCAACTGACCATCGTAGTCGCAATAGTGCGACCGCACACGAGCGTAAGGAGAACATTCTTGTATGACATTAATGATTCGATCCATGTGCACTCCACGAAAACAGAGAACAGTCTTGCCATCGACATCGACGTAGGCCTTATTGAATGTGAGGTCGACCTCGTGTTTTTTAGCACGCTCTTGGATGACAGATAAATGATAGGCCCGCATCGCTACGTATACTAAGACGCTCGTTGTATATAAGCAAAGATCATAGCGGATCATAGCGGATCATAGCGGACGAACACATATACACTACATGACTTGGAGGAGTGTTACTGCCACTGCGCTTGATGAGACGGCTGAACGTCAGAGACAAGCGGAATTGGCTGAACGTCAGAGACAAGCGGAATTGGCTACGGAATTGGCTAAACGTCAACAGGGGTTTAAGGTCCTTGTCAAAGCTCTGGCACCTAATCCCGGTTATGCGAACAGTGATAAAGACGCCGACGAATGCACCTTTAGCATCGAAACCGACATGACTAGACCGCTATTAAAGCAACTACACAATGAAATGGAAAATCTTGAAACCATTGGAACGGGGAATTTCCCCGGCTCCATAAATACTATCAAGCTTGATGGTCTCCAAGGTTATGACGTCGCGGTACTGCCTACCGAATGGCCTACTCTTCCAAATTACACAGCCGAAGAAAAGGAAACCAGAAACGAAACCAAGAAGTTCATTCAAGCGCAGATATGTAGTGTTGGCTTTGTAGAATCAGATACTCCTCAGGCCGACGAGGAGGAGGCCGACGAGGAGGAGGCCGACGAGGAGGAGGCCGACGAGGAGGAGGCAGACGAGGAGGAGGCAGACGAGGAGGAGGCAGACGAGGGGGCAAAACCACCCCCACTCGAAAATCCACAATCGATGAATGCGATTGACGCAAGAATCACACCAACCATCTCAACCGCCTCAATCATCGACATGACATTGAAGGGGCACAGCATCCTTCAACAGACCGCTGGTAGTGCTTCGTGGTTAAACGCGAGATATTTGAAGGTGGTGGACGCGTGGTACGCGGCACCTGGCAACGATTCGATCTTTCATCAAAAGGTCGCCAGCCGTGAAAAGTCATGGCACAAACGCAAGACGTTTGTACCTTTGGCCAAAGGACGATGTCGCATCTATCTCACATGGGACGTCGATACACTACAAGTACACGTGACATCGACCGACACAGAACAGGCACCCTACGCCTTCTCGGCGGTGCTGCATAACGACTGTCAACCACTCATTGAAATTATCAGTCAGTTGATGAAAGGCTTGAATAGTTGGAATCAGCATCAGATCAAAATCCGTACGATCGAATCTATTGGAAAACACCATGATCTCCGATTTATCATCGAACGGATGGCGCTTCCCGATTCATTTGATCTCGATAGTCTGCAGCACAAGTGGCCGTACGATGTCTTGTATGCAAACCGAACGAGTGCGCGCGAAGTAGTCGTTGATATTTCCATCGACACATTAAACGCAGAGCGTGGATTTGAATATTACATCGCGCGAGGCCAATCAGAAGAATCACTTTTTAGCTTGGAAGCCGCCCTCCGAACCACCGGTGACCATGCACCCCTTCATGTGGTACCGACGCCGATCCCAGAGGCCTTGACAGTACTACTCGTGGGTCTAGTTGAAAAATTGGTCGACGTTCGAGTGCATTGTACACTGCATCTCGAGTACCATCACATCAAGGCGCTTGACGAGATTGATGACACATTGAAAGCACACATGGATCACCCGATAACATGTGGTATTCGCGTGCTTCTACGTGGCATCTTGCATCTGTTGGAATTGAAAAATGCATTCGATTCTATCGAACTGCTGGCACGAGCAATCATGCTCGTGCTTGGAGTCGACCTGAGTTTCAAATCTTACAACGAGACAGCGAGTCTCCTTGCAAGGACCTTCCGTTCCATGCTTTACGGTGATGAACTTAGACAAGACTTTGAACGTTCGTACATCGATGACATGCTTTTTGAAGAAACAACGTGGCTCGATGTAAAGAAGAGTGACGCCATGACGGCGATGATGACGCTCTGTGTTCGGCATGGTGATGCGATGCGCAATGGCACGCGATTGTTGATCCATGACAATCTGGCTCTCAAATGGCGTATGTTTCAAATATCTCGTGCCGAAAGGACTCAATCCTTGGTGTTGCGCAACGTGCGTGGGTTGCGTCTTTTGGTATCGTGGACAAACATCGAGTGTGAACTTGAGTTCGGCGACCTGTTTGAATTATGCAGCGAGGCCAACGGCGGCTTTGATACCATAATCGCTTGGCTCACAACCATCGCCTGGCAGATTCACCGAGCCTCACCAATGAGTCACCCTCAGAACGATCTGTTGGAACGTGTTGACGTGGCAGCACACGAGCTGCGACAGGCCGTTTACTCGAACGATTTGACGTATGTATCACGTGCCCACAGCGCACTCACCTCAACTGAGAATCCCATCGCGGAGCTTCACGGACTTGACGATCGGATCGTACAGCTACTTTACGAGGGGCTCAAGCAAACGGACACGCCACTCTTACACGACCTCGAACAAGTACGGCTCCCATCGTACAACTCAGTCAGCAAACACTGGTACACTACAAGTTTTCTGAAACTTGTTCAACGTGTCACATCATCGAGTGTTGCTACCACGACCATCACCAAGACCGAATTGAACCAAATGATATCAGACATCCTGCATCGTATCGGCATTTCATTGACAAACGGGCGCACGTACAACGATCTTGTCCAAATGTTCGCGAATGACCACTCGATGCTCACTCAGATCGCCGCACCTCGCGCGGCGATCTTGGCCATGTATGCCAATGATCGCGTGTCAACACGCATCCTCCACCACGACAAGCGGTTAGGTACTGTCCTCGATGGCCAACGCGGTCAACAGGACATGCAACGTGGTTTGCAACCCGTGGACTTCCACACGGTGATGGCACGTGACCTCACACAGCGTCTCTTTAAGGCGACGCTCGTGCTCTCAACAGACGTTCTTGGAGACGTGGTCGAATCCGCTGATGGAGACGCAGCCATCGATGTACTCTGTCTTGATACGAAGCTCACGTGGAGCAAGACGCAAAAGATGCAGATCGCCACAGCCATCGAATCCCATAAATTTGCAATTGCCAACACCTTCTGTGTAATCCATCTCGACGGTATTGACTATATTGTACTTAAACGTCGTGATCATACCGAATTGTGCGTCAATCTGGTGGAAGGGGGGGAGGGGCTGGATGTGTTGATCGATGCGGTAAGTCCTCTTCTCGCCGATGGTACACCGCATACACCCGATATATATCAAATTCCAACCATCCCTCCTGTCGAAGTGATCGACGCACCTCTACGACAAACGGGCTTTCATCCTCACGGCGATGCGCCTACGAATGACGATGAGCTCGTCATGCAAGGACTCCATCTGCACAACTCCACCAAGTTTGACAAGGAGTATAGGGCATACATTGAGACGCTACACACTTTCGAAGCGAATAGAATCCCCAACGAAGAGTCCATTGAGTTACTATGGTGGCTCACCATGTACACGACGAAGCAGCTCCCACCAAAAGTCTATTTTGAAAAGGGTTGGCCGACCCCCCTTGGGACAGTCGATCGACCCCTCTACTTACCACAAGGAAACACCCTCTCCGATTGGTACGATTGGTACGATTGGAACCCATCCAAACCACAGGATGTCATCCTTTCAGGACCGCCGACGAGTTTGCACACGGGTGGTGTGTCGCTCGCTGCGGTGGACACATCGTTTCAAACGGACGTGTGCCTCGCCGCAGAGGCGTTTCTCGACGCCAACGACGATGCACGCGTGCGCTGTCACGCCATTATCAAACGCGCACTGCTCAACGAGCGCATCTCGATTCCGATGGTGCGACGAATGCTCGTTGAACGGGGATACGACCCCACCATGCTGTCATCCTTCTTCCGACTCGTAACACCATCCGACCGGACACCTGACCAGTCATTGGAACGCTTTCATCGTCGGGTATATCCACTATACGGCACTGAAGCGAACCGCCTTATCAACAAGGTCCACCTCAAGTGTCCAAGCGTCGGTTTGCTTTTTGAACTCAACAAACGTCTGCAAGACACGCCACCCGCAAACGAACCCTTTCTTGATCGTCAGTTGCGCACGGCTGTCCACGGACCCGTAACGTACCACTCCTGCGTATACACACCTGAGATACTCGCGGCCAGCAGCGGGCGTTTCGTCCTCTTCGAATTCTTTCAAGGTCACGCGCTTGCTATGCTCGCATGGACGGAGCGAATCTTTGGAGTCGCGAGCATTGACACCCCCGACATGGAAGCTTACAGTCGCATCGGCGGGTGCGCTCCCCTCTTCATCAATCATCCTGAGCAGTTTGCAAAACTGCTCGATGTGTTGGATCTTCCACCCTTTGACTACGATCCGGGCACGACCTCCGCCGTATTGTTCAATTTAGAACACGACTTCCTGCAACCCACCATAATGGACTACTTGACAAGTTTACAACAACCCAATGGGGGCGCAGCCACCAACGCCGTTTCTAACGCCATGGCCGATGACGACCGCGAGACTAGCAGCAGCAACAGGTCAGACGATCTACCAGACGATCTACCAGACGATCTACCGGACGATCTATCGGACAACAAAATGTCCGACAAACTACCACTACAAGGAGCGCCAGATGGGCCACTCGATTACGTTCGTGCTTACATTCGTGGTACATCGACTTCAAACCCGTCAACTATACAAGTCCCAATGAGATCATCTACAACGTCTACCAATGTTCTAGTCGACTTTAACAAGTGGCTCGATAGCTTTGATGGGTATCTGAGCGCGGCGGGTATCAGGATCGGTGCCATATCAGATCCTGTGCCACTGGAAGAGCTCAAAAATGGTGGCAGATTGGCACGAACCCCAACTCCATCAGGCGATCCAACCGATACGAACTTCTATCAAAATTGGTACAAGCAAATCGTCGAGATATATGATGCCAGTGGCTTTGACAAGTTGCGTGTGTCAGTCGAAGAAAACGAAGACTGTGCGAAGCTGCATGAGCAAGCCGTGCTGCACACCGCCGCATGGTTGCTCTACCATGCAGAGGACCCAACTGACACCACTGCACGCAATCTGTCGGGTAAAGTTCAGGGTTACATCAAAGCACTTACAAAGCAGGAGGGCGATACTCGTAAGATTATGATGCCTGTACCACCGAAGCACTTCATCCCAAACCTAAAAGGACCGTGGAGTAAGCACGCGATCGATCGCGTGGCGATCACATTGCCATCGATGCTCAAGCTCGTCACAGATACCTACAAGGACAGAGATCAAAAGTCGACGACCATTCGAAGCCTGACGTGTGTGCCGAATCGATTCCAAGATGAGAGATACGTGTTGGAGTCGCTGTCACGACGAGTGGGCAATTCCAAGAGCGACTTAAAAATTGAGGAAATCACCCCGACGCAGACTCCGAATGACCAGCTGGAAGCGTATAGGACGACGCTCGATACAATCTGCACCCTACGCAATCAGTGTGTTTCCGAAATCGAGTATACTTCACAGCAATTAAATGCGCAATCGACGGTGTTATCGTGGGACTCCAACAATCCCCTCAACCCCACTGACATCCTAAGCACATGCTTGGGAGATACAAAGGACCTCTTACCCATTCATAACAACAATGAAAAGTGTATCAACCACGTTTACGACAAATTGAAGGGTCTTCGTTGTGGCACATTCGACGACAAAAACACCTTTGTTGTCAACAGTGGCACAACTCCATGGTCAAGCCAAGCATACCAACGAAACGACCCAACTGGTCTTGGTCGAGGTTTACCAGTGTCTTATTGTCAGCAAGTCGAGGGTTTCGAGGCGCAAATCTACATCTACCCCAAAAACGACAAGACCTACCGACAAGACAATAACTCCTGGTCGAGTGCTCAACCTGTCATGGACCGACGCGCAGCGTATCGAGCTGGTGCTGATACAACGCTGAGTTCCCGGCAGGTGACCAACTGGCAATCAAAGTCGAAGGCTCATGTGTATAAATCGAGTGATAATCTCGTACGCGGTGAGCATCTTGGTGAGGCGTGGATGGACTCGATGCAAACCACCCCCGTCGGCCTTCGCAATCTTGCACAGGCTGTGCGAAAGCACGTGACATACGCTCGCTTGTGTGAAGCCGACAGCTCTAATCTGTTACCAACTCCAACACCCACCAACCAGGTGCTGACCTCTGACCAAGAAACGATGAACGATCTCAAAGCGCGTCTCAAGGTCAGCGAAAGTCCAGATCAGTTTAAGACCGACGATCTCCTTCCTCGTAAAAAGGCGGGGTTGACAAATGTGTACCAAAAGCACCTCTTCCAAATTTTCGACAACCTCATCTGCCACATTTGCTACAGCTTGTCGAGTTATTTCGGAAAAGATTTCCATCTCAGCGAATGGACGACGTTGGCACATGCCGTCACCGTGACATATCTGATGTCGTACATGGGTGGAAGTCCAAGCATAGACGCCATAAAGGCGTTTGTTATGTTGCAATATCTACCGACCGCTTTGACTATAATCGGCTTCAACAAGTTCCTTGATCGTATGCAGACGTTTGGCACGTTCGCTTTTCCTTATCTAGAAACGTTCTACAGATTTCAACGAAATCGGATGAAAGAGAGTCTTGATCTCGTCATTGGTGGGAGTAACATCATACCTCAAGCACTGTCAATGTTACCTATTGCATACGCAGACATATCCTCATCGCTTGTTGCTAATGGCATCAATGCGTTGTCACATCTCGCCGCGTTTTACATGCAGTATTCGTCATTCAAAGAAATGAAGGTGAAGGCGGGAGCAGTACACCACATCTTACATACATTAATTATAACGATGCCATACATTGTGCAATCATATCGCATCCACGAGAACACCGACGCCAAGGTGGTACCCCCGAGCCACTTATTTGTCAATGGTGTGCTCGTCAGTTTCTGTTTCAATGGTCGCGGGCTGCTGACCAACAAAAAACACAAAACTGCACGCCCTTTCGTCACCCCTCTAACAAAAACCATTAAAGATAGGAGGTATGAACTAGAAATGCAACGAGCTGATAAAAAACGGGAGATGTCACTCTGGCCACAGGTCATGGTGTCGTTCCACGGGTACTACCTATCGCAGAATAGTGGGTGGCCCGATTGGTTCTACAAAATGTCGGGTCATTTCAAACCATGGGAAAAGAGTGAATATGATGATATCCAAATGATGAAATATTTGAAAGAATTGGACAGTGCTATGACCAAAGCCCTGCGACGAACGCGCTCCGACATGGGAACTTACAGCGTCATCTTGATGAGTGAAGACAATGATGATCTCTTTAACGACCTTGATAACATGGGATTATGCGACCTATCCGACCAATTTGGAACGACGCGTCAAGTCAAAAAACCCGGCGATTTTGAATACATTTTGGAGATTGAGCGTCTTAACGAGGCTGAATACAACGGAAACAAATTTCGAATGGTCGTGAATCCTTCCAAATGGAAAGACTTTGTCAATATGGATATTAAAACTCCCGATGGCACGATAACGGAATTTGGGTATCTCATTGGTCAGTACATTACAGAGGAGTTTAAGGCGTCGTGGAAGCAAGGTACCAAGCTAATGACTTTTGGTAAGAACGTCCTTTCGGACACAAATGACATAGCACTTTTATTTACAGCAGCGTCCACCGTCGCATCCATTTTCAACAAGTATTACGAAGAGTTCGCCATCGATATCCTCGAACCTGTTGTAACCTATTACTTGACATGTTTCTCTCTGCTGCTGGCTACGGCAGTGGGTGGATCGTTCATTCCGCAATCTGAACTCACAATGGAGGACACACTTGCATACGTATGGACATCGAATGACACCGTGGAGTTTCGTGCACTTGTTGACACGACACTCAGTACCGCGGTTCCATTCCTCGTTTCAAAGCTTTTTGCAAACTTGTCGTCCAAGCGTACGCCACCTTCATGCAGTAAAAATGATCGCCTCTACATGGCCCGTCTTGCCGGCTGGTACACCACCGCCGACCTCAAGCTGTTGGGAAGTGACCGCACGGAAAAAAACTTACCAACCGGTCCAACAGACGGTTGGTGGAGCAAAGATGTGTCCGACTATTTTTACAGCCCAAGGTTCGTTCTTCCACTCGGTGAAAAGGAAATCGAACAGCAACGATCGATCAGACGCGCCATTGGAGACCTCAATGTACTCGACGAGTACACGCGAACCACCGGGTTTCATCTCCTGTACAAGATCGAATCAAAGGATCGTTTGCTGTCCGAAAACACGGTGGCTGTGAACGGTAATCAGCAAGCCAACAAACTGAAGCCACACGAAAAGGAATTTGCACGCCGCCTCGAATTGGACCCGTCGTTGCAACGGGATCTGGAGAGAGCTGTCGTCATGGCACGCGATGGTCCATGCGCTCACCGTTCAAAACTCGTCAAGACAACACTATCCGATGCTGAGATTACAGCTACTAATGGGAGCTTGCTGTGCAAGGCGTTCGAAACATTCATGGGTACAAGGGTCAATGGTAAGACCCCCGCCTCCACCGCAAAACTCGTTGGTACATTGAGCGGGAAAATCGAATCCCACTTAAACATCGTTGGAAACAACGTGGTCCTCTCCGATGCTCTTGGATCCGCATTGACCAACCTTCTCGCAGTCGGTGGGCGTGCCGATTCCGAGTACAAGCATGCCAAAACAAACAAACAAAATCAATTCACCACGTTCAATCGGCTGCACCCGTCGCTGGATAGCGATCGCCATAATTACTACAACCATCAACTGTCGTCGATGGTCACACATTTCGACAATGATCGGTGGATTAACACGATCAAGTTTGCATTATTAATGCACAATCTGCGCCCTCTGTTCAAAGCTTTGGGTGCAAATACTACTGCGGTTGATAATATCGTAAACTACGTTTCTGGAAATAATGACTACAAGGCAAGTCTCACACGCCAAGCCTATACTCTTCTTGGGCGCTTTTGCGTCTATGTCCCCATGATTGCAGCTCCTAAAAACGCAACATTCGCGTTTGAATGGGTACCCTCCTTCACAGAGGTGGGTAAACTGTTGGATGTCTTCAACTCAGCAAGCGACTCGACAAGCGAATCAGGAAGCCCAAATACAACAACAATTATGACCTACTTGAAGACCACGCAGACCACCGAAGATGATGAAAACATGCCGACGGATGCCCAGCGTACCTACATTCTCCTCGACGACGATTTTCTATTGGGGACGTTTGCCTACCCGTCGAGTTTGTTAGAGTGCGTTGTAGATGGTGTAAAGAGGGTGTAGGGAGTATGGAAAATGTGACATGTATTTTAAATCTATGGGCCTATCTCCACGTTTTTTCGCTTCCGTTTAAACGTCTTGACTGTGATAGGCATACTAGCATTCACCGTGCCATGAATAGCATGTGGTACAATGTGAACACCTCTTGGATAGATGGTGGTCCTCTTGTGCATCCCCAGCTCAGCAAGAATCAATAACTTGGGGTCTATGCCAATCAGATCGGCCTTGCCATCGCTTTGTCTGTAAAGAGATGAAATGCTCAAAATCCTTGAATGCATTGGAAAAACGTAAGAACTCACATTACGAAAGCGCTTCTCGGCTGTGACGTGCGACAACTGCGCAGGTATGACCACGGGTAATAGCCCCGAGCCACACATCCATACGTGTCGAGGAGTGTCATCGAGATGTAATAGGGGTCTTGCAAGGCTAGGAGGCTTGACATCGAACTTTTTGTCATGGTAGCGATCTGTTGAAGCACAAAGTAAACAGCTCGTGTTACACATTACACCACCAATGTCACCATTTGCATCTTTAACCCAATCAAAGATTGACGTCATCACCGGTTCCTTACCTGGCATAGAAGGATACAACCACCTCATGTCGACTGTTGGAAGCTTCGACATCAGTGTAATGTTACGTTTTGGCTTACTCGTCACCGTCAATTCGATATTGGATGACTCGGGATCCGAGTGAGATCGTATGGTAATATCTCGTTTGAGATTGAATCGACTGACCAGCCGAAGAAATGATGAATGTGTACGGCTACACCGCACTACATTCGTGCAATACGCTTGGTATGAAAGATACTTTCCTTGAAGAAGGGTTCTGTGATTACCAATATTGATTGGGCAATGTACCTCGCGTATGGAAGCCATCAGCAGACTTTTTTCCAAGATTTGATGTAGCAAATCATCATTAAGATCTAGTATCGTGGGTTGCTCGCCGCCATGCCACTCAGACAGTGTAAGCATACGCATGCGCAAGTCTTTGTAAGATGTTTTGGGACTGCCCCTCAAGTCAAATATTCTGTCACCACTTTTCTTACACCAAAGACACGTGAATAACGGGCGGACCGCTTTTAGTGCTTCATGTGTCATATACTCTCTATTAAAGAGCCAGTGATCGAATCCCAATACTGTAGATAGTATACGACTGTCCATTTCCTCATCCATACTTTCAGAGTCCGCCTCATAATTTGTGTAGGATATGGTCGACGGCATGTTGCATGAAAGCGCTTTGAATAACTTTTCAAGAAACTCCATGTCTTTGGTTTTGACCCCATACTCGTTCTTGTAAAAGTCGGGACCTCGAAGACCGTTCAGGCTCCATTCCTCCAATTTCTCACTATAACAGTCGTGTTTACTTCCAATCATGTCGTACAAAAACTGCATCTGTTGATACGTAATCGCAAACACCAGAGCACGTGAGGCATTCGGAAGCATCCTTGCAACAAATATGTCGGTCTCTTGCTCCTCGTCTTGCTCCTCGTCTTGCTCCTCGTCTTGCTCCTCGTCTTGCTCCTCGTCTTGCTCCTCACCAGAGTCATCACCAGAGTCATCACCAGAGTCGTCACCAGAGTCGTCACCAGAGTCGTCACCGTCGACAACACCGTTTATGAACGATTGAAATATGCACACGTCGTCATATGACATCCTCACACTGATTCGAACGTCAACTCACCAAAAGCAACATTAGCGTAGAATTCTAGTCATAGCATAACGATTTTGAACCGCGAAGTAAACGCTAACTGCGGCGTATTATTATATGCTCCTGCCACCATCTTTGCCATGTCGCAACAAAACCTCTTGACGGTTTCTAATCATTCGATAGATGCACAACAATCATCAAAAAAACCACGAAAATGCGATCACATTAAAAGACAAACACTCTCAGTGACACCATCATCGTCACCAAGATCGACAATGGGTACATCAGAGGTGTTTACGGAAGCTATCACGTTTTTATACCACCGTTTCACAATGGAAATTGAGTATATGATCGACAATAAATCTGCAGATAGCGACGCTCGACATCAAACAGTACGCGCGATCCAAGCGATTTCACTTTTGAATCGGGGTATTCGAAGCTGTACAATGATGACACCCCGCGTTGCTGCTGTCGTATTCTACCAATTGCGGTGTAAGCGACCAACCACGTTCGAGTACAGCCTGCCTTACAACGACGTGCCTTGGGTGTTGAAACTATCGACCCCACTGTCTCTCTTGCATGGCACACAAAACGACACGCAAACGGCAATCCACCCTGATGAATTTAATGATTTTCAGCGTGCTGTCGCCAAAATTGCACGGGCACCACCTCCAAACCCACGGTATTATTATGAGAGACGTCTCATATCCGGTGATGGTGACAAAGGAGAGCGACGTCTGCGTGCTTCCCCTTTGCCCAAGTGCCCAGACAAGACTTGGGATGATGCACTCAGTGTCATTTTGCAACGCGAACACATTCTCGAGCTCGAGACCGCGCCGGCTGCAGTCCACGCCTTTGTGAGCTCCGTACGTGCACGACATCAAAAGGATATGCAACGCACTTCAAAATCACGATCGCGCTGTGTCAACCGAACGTGTAAACGTTGTTTTCCATGTGGTTCAAAACCAAATGATTTCAACGAGCAGCTCTTGTTCCACTTGTTTCCAAAAACAGAGCGGCATGATACCCGGTACTGGCTCGCAATCCTCAATAGCTACACCAAGTCATCCATCGGCCCCGTCTCGTTTTGCTCAAACCTTTGCTTTGAACAGATCTGGGTGCCGCGTATGAAGGAGACGCTTGGCTCGACCATGTGGACTCTCAACACCGACGACACTGCCACACTCGAACCGTACTCGACGCACCGTGTCCACGCCGTACTCCACCAACTCGTCGAACGAAACAAGCAGAGACACGTCGAATTCAAACAGCTTCTCGATCGCGACCAACGATCGGCCACGTGTCTACGCGAACGTGATGTCAAATCCATCACCGAACTCATGATGTACGCCCTTAACATCGATACCATCGTCGTTGTGATCCTCAGCCAACTACGTGCCACCGACATCACTGTCAAAGATCCATGTCCCCACGCATGGCGTGCCAAACTTTCAAACAACGACCTGTACCATTACATCGAACAAGCCTGCAACATTCTCGATGACCGAATCTGTTGGAAACAAGACTCCCAAGTGTCACTCATACACACACCTCACGACATGGCCAATTTACAAGCACGGTGCCAAACGCACGTACGAAAACACAAGGCGCTCTTTGTGAGATTGGGAAGTACCCAATAGGAAAGAATTGTACGCTAAGATCGATGAACCATGTGTCAATGTGTATCGCCACGTCGATGCATTGTTACGATGTCGATGATCAACGGCATGCTACTGTTGACAATGAAAGGATTTGACAACAATCCTATCGATTGCACATTTCGTAATCGGACCATCCCTGTACAACAGCTACAGTTTGTATACGACCTACATACGCAAATGCGTATAGGACGTAAAAGACAGAGAGAGTACACGTGAGAGTAAGAGTGTGAGAGTCTGATAGAATGGTACGCTAGCGTAACCCGCTTTGGCCCCCACCATGTTCAAAAATGACGATATCACAACTACGAAAATGTACTAAATGATGTGAATCGTTTTTATTGGAAAACCTTGCGTCGAACGTCCCTACATTCATGGCTAGTACATTAACATTGCATCTTTGGAAAATGCCGCTTTACACCCGTTGATGTGATCGTAATAGGCCTGCCATTCCTCCATGCAGCTGTAGTACATGGGGTAACACATTGGCGCTTCGATTTCACATTCTGCGCGATCAATATGTGGTTGCAGGCGTCTCCCGGAGCCCCCGTTAGACAAATTCTCGTCAACTGTTTGATATACGACGCGGCCGTCGATTATCATACGCGGAAAGAAGACACGCGTGGTATCGCTCATCCCATCGATGATTCCATTTTGATTACCACCCTCCAAACTTTTCATGATACGTTGGGCATTTTTTGGTGTCGTTTTGAACGCCTGTGCTCCGAACACCATGAGCGCAACTTCTTCGTTGAAGCCAAAGATGGCTCCATGCTCGCACTTGGCGGCTGTTGCTACCGAATTTACAGTGTATGCCTCTGACCGAGAGCTATCCATCGCTGGATTGTACACGACGCGACTGGTCACTTCAAGTACTGCACGTGGAATGCAGCTCGTAAGAGCCACGTGTCGGATGAGACCCATACTGACTGGCACCTTCTCTGGAAGGAGTCGCACCCCATAGATGGGACTGGTGAGTATGCCTTGGCTGCACACTAACAACATCAGGGCGGCAAATGATGCGACCCACCCAACCAGCGTAAAGAAAAGACACGTGAAACTTCCAGATCCTGTACCCCCAGTCGAGCCAACCTGTCTCCGAGGCTCGTCTAGGTACACACTCCGCATTCCTGGTTCGACATACCCCCCGGCCATAGCACACCTCTATGATTTGACGCATAACCAACTCTTATAGCATCAGGACCTAGTTACACACAATCTGGAAAAGAGTGATCTGACCTACATACGCGAATGCTTGTGAGTGACGTTTTCCGGTCATTCGACTGTCGTCTTCGGCGTAATCTGAAGCACGTTTAATTAGCGTATAATTTAGCGTATCCACACATGACTTTTGAAAAGAACCTCGAAAGTAAATGAATAGTAGTCGATTTGTCTCATCCTAACATACACAATACACCCATATGGTCATGAAACACTCACATGATGCATCACCAAACCACACCAAACCACCCCCCAAAAACGACCTTCGAGACAATCGGCCATTTTGACCCTCTTTTCCTCGACAAAAAAGCCGATTCTCAAAAACACCAAAATGTGCTCGCTTTTGTCCATTTTCTCAAAATCTGAATCCACGACAACCCTGTTATGAGGGGTTTTTCGGCAGCGCTGCCGATTTCACCTTATTAGGCAGGTCGTAACGGTTAGTAGGGCTACTAATGACGTGGCATCGCTTTAGTAGCCCTACTAATGACGTGGCAACACCTGGCGAATCGATGCCACGTCATTCAACAGGTGTTGCCACGTCATTCGCGAGGTGGCGAATCGATTCGCCAGGTGTTGATGACGTGGCGTTTGTGGTGACTCTGGAAGTTGGTCTTGGCGCTAAGATATGTGATCGACAAATCTTTACCCATAGATAAAAAGACCATAGATCCAGCTACTCGCAAACATACAAAGA
>Ga0209711_10000726_pt1 | contig 33672 bp, 26 predicted proteins | sample ArcticOcean_MG_C_7_FD_187441 | JGI IMG/M metagenome (GOLD analysis project Ga0209711, IMG submission 187441) | Marine microbial communities from western Arctic Ocean - ArcticOcean_MG_CB11_88 (SPAdes) (version 2) | ecosystem: Environmental > Aquatic > Marine > Oceanic | place: Arctic Ocean...
TTGTCATGATAATTTATTTTATTCAAAAGTAAACTAGTTTATATTATAAACCAAATTAATTTTTAAAAAATTATTTCTTAAATTTTCTATAAATAATAAAAGCAATACTAAAAACAACTATGTAAGGGATTGCCATTAAGTACACTATGCCATCATTAATTCCCTTAGCAGACGCTTGCCCTTCTTCACTCTCTAATACAGCTCTACACATAGCGCACTGCCCCAGCATAGCGTCGGTAATAAAAAATAAAATAATAAAAAGTATAAATTTAAATTTCATATTTAATAATACGGTGAAATCATTATATAAACTACAACTCCAGTAACAGCAACGTAAAGCCATAAAGGAAAGGTAATTTTAGCAATTTTTTTATGCGCTTCTATATCATTTGTAATTGCTCTAACATAAGTAACCAATACAAATGGGATTACAGTAATTGATAAAAGGATATGAGAAATAAGTATAGTAAAATAAATATATCTGATTGTTCCTTCACCACCAAAAGCAGTAGATTCACTTGTCATATGATATGCTACGTACATCACAAGAAATACTAAAGATAAACCAATAGCAAATTTCATTAAAAGTGAATGTAGCTTTCTTTTTTTATTTTTAATTGCAACTAATGCAGAAATGAGTAATAAAGCAGTCATAGCATTTATCGATGCATATATTGGAGGTAAAAATGATAACGGTTCAACATTAGGTAATTTAACAGTAAATAATATAGCAACAACAACTGGAATCAAAATAGAAACTAAAATTATCAGCTTATTGTATTTAATTGGTTTTGGCATAATTTTTACTTTAATAGCTTTAATATATCTTCTTTAAGAATTGAAATTTCCTCTTTTTCACCATCACTATTAGTTTTTTCATTAAAATTAATAGCTCCTTTATAGTATATTAGTGGATTTCCAAAATCATCAGATCTACATCTAATATACCCTTGCTGATCAATTAAAGCAAAATTACCAGAATGCTCAAACCCACCTGCAGCAGAATCCTCTTGGGCTGTGTAAAGATTAAATCCATTATTAGCAAGTTTATAAATCTCATCTTGATCACCAGTTAAAAGGTTCCAGTTCTTATTTGTAATTCCATATTGATTAGCATAATCACTCAACACCTCAACAGTATCATAAGCTGGATTTATTGTAAAAGAAGCGAAGCCAAGATTGTCAAATTCATTAAAAGAGTTTTGAATCTCAACTAAATTATAATTCATAATAGGACATATTGTAGGGCAAGTAGTAAAAAAGAATTCAGCTATATATACCTTTCCTTCATAATCTTTATTAGAGATAATATCTCCATTTTGATTAGTAAAAGAAAAATTAGGTACTTTTTTTCTCTCACCATTAATTTCAAGATACATCAAATCAGAATCACCAACATTGTAATTAACCGATCTACTTCTACTTTCCTCTCTTGCTATATCGTTATTTGAAAGTCTATCAATAATTCTTGGAACAAAGATTATTCCAAAAACTAGTACTATAAATGAAATACCGATATATGAATTATTTCTTTTACTCATTAGTTTTCGATATTTTCATTCCTTCTATCATTTGAGTCATAATTCCCTTTTCTTTTTTGTCTATACTCAGTAAATAAAATTCTAAGATCATCATTCATCTTATTTTTTATTTCAGAAACCTTGGTAGAGTTATACGAACTTAATCCATAAATATTAATGCCTTTTTCTATATCAGATGGTTTTCTGTCGTCTATCCTTCCCCTTTGATTTAAATCTTTATCTACAATAAAAATGTATGGGGACGATAAATGATTGTTTAGAGTATTAGATGATTTTAAGGAGGTGTATAAATCTTTTATTTGATCACTTGTGCCAAATGCAAACCCCCAATATTTTAGCTCGTCATAAGCGTATAGCTCCAATAAAAGTTCATTGACTTGGTCCTCAGAACCGTTTGGAACGACCATTAGCATTTGAAACTTTTTAAAACCCTTAAACTTATCATATATAAGTTCTTTAAGGTTTAATGCTACAGTAAGATTATCCATGGGGTTATCTCCGAGAAATGCAAGTACAGTTATATTACCGCTAAGGAGTCTTTTATTTTTATCTATGTAGCTAAAAGAATCAACATCTTTAATATTGTTCTTAACAATATCCAAAGAGTTGTAATTATGAGTAGAGGGGTATAAAAATAGCAGGAAAATTACAGGAAGGAAAAACAACACTCCTAATATGATCCATTTTTTTAAAGGTGTAGAATTCATTTATTTATTTGTAAGAAGAAAACAGTTAGAGAATTATTAAAAATCTCTTTTAATATATCCTTGATCATAGGTGTTAAAAATATAACTTGCTTCTTCAATTAGTATCCATAATAAATAACAAATCAGGAAGATAGCAGTCCACACAACAACTCTTCTAAGAGCAGGTGTTTCATCTCTCATGTGCATAAAATCCCATGTTATATAATAAGCTTTAACAATAGTTAATATTATAAATACCCAGTTTAGAATTTTCATGCTTAAAAAGCTTTCCATCATAAACTCAGGTTTGATAATACCTAAAACTACTTCAACTGTAGTAACAATTGTAAGCAAGATTAGGACACCCCAAATTTTCTGTGTGTTAGATTTAAATTTAATTAAACCTCTAAAAATTTCTAACTTATGCTCATCAGCCATATCAATAATATATAATTAAACTAAATAGAAAAACGTAAATACAAATACCCAAACTAAATCGACAAAGTGCCAGTACAGTCCTACTTTTTCAACCATTTCATAACTTCCCCTTTTCTCATAAGTTCCAAGAATAACATTAAAAAATACAATGATATTTAATACTACACCAGAAAAAACGTGGAAGCCGTGGAAGCCAGTTATAAAGAAAAAGAAATCAGCAAAAAGAGGGGTTCCATATTCATTGTCTCTTAGATTAGCACCTTCAACTACATAGGAACCGTTTTCTCTTAAAACCCTTAAAGATTCTTCACGAGATAGGACAGTTTTGTGATTATCTTCAATTATTTGAGTTCTAACAACTAGATTAGGAGAAGCCTCAAAACCTTTTATTACTTCTTCTAATGTATATGATGATAAACTAGACTCAGACATAAACCATATGCCTTTCTTACTTTCGTGCTGCACTCTTTCAGATGGAATATGGTGAGCAAAGTCTTTAAGAGCAACTCTATGATCAGAATCCGCATCTACAAATTGAATGATATTTCCTCCATAAGTTTTAACAGCTCCAAAATCTCCTTTTATAAAAGTTGCCCATTCCCAAGCTTGAGAGCCTACAAATATAAGACCTCCGATAATAGTCAGGAACATATAAAAAGTAACTTTAGCTTTTTTCATATGATGACCAGCATCTACTGCAAGTACCATTGTAACAGATGACATAATTAAAACAAATGTCATAAAGGCTACATAAATCATTGGAAGTTCTTGACCATGTATAAACGGAACGTGAGTAAAAACCTCATCAGCAATAGGCCAAGAATTAATAAACTTAAATCTAGAAAAACCGTAGGCGGCTAAAAAACCTGAGAAAGTTAAAGCATCCGATACAATAAAAAACCACATCATTAATTTACCATAGCTGGCTTTCATAGGCTTATTACCTCCGGACCAACCTTCGTTTTGACTTGATGTAGATACTGTAGAGCTCATAAATACGATTTATATTAAAAACGGTACAAAAATAATTAATTTATATGAAGAAAACTAAGAATAAAAATAAGTATATCCATAAAACATCAACAAAATGCCAAAAGTTAGATGCTAACTCAAATCCTAACATGTTGTCTGCTTGATATTTGTTCTTTAAAAGCATTACCAAAACTACTAATAAACAAAGTAAACCAACCAAAGCGTGGAGTAAGTGAAAAAAAGCAATTAGGAAAACAAAAGAAGAAGTGACATTACTAGTAGGTCCCGTAAAATAGTACCCCAAATCAATTAATTGTGAAAACCCATAAAATTGTAATACAACAAAAACAGTAGCACAAATTATAGATGAAATAAGTAGTATAGTACTCTTCTTTTTATCACTTTTTCTCAGCGCTTTTTTAGAGGTATACAGAAAGAAACTACTTAAAATTATTATTATTAAACTAGCGGTAAATGCTGAGGGCAATTCAAGCTCAGATAGCCAATCTACTCTTGTTTTACTTGCTACAAAAGCACTAGTTAAACCTCCAAAAGACATGATTAATGATGCTATTCCAAACCATAGCATCATTTTTTTTGCTCTAATATTTTTCTCTTTATTTGAACCTTGTGTTAAATCCATTTTGATTATTATAAATTATCGATTAAATATACTATTTGAACTAATGTTAAATATAAAATACTCACAAACATCAAAATTTTTGCATTTTGGGTTGTGCTTGTTTTAAATAATTTGAAGGAATAAAATAACAAAAACATTCCTAGCAAGATTACTATTACTAGACCATAAAATGAAAGAGATAGATCCCCAGTGACATTAAAATATGGTACTATAGACATAATTATTGCCCAGAAAGAATAAAAAATTATTTGAAAAGTAGTTGATTTATCTTTTCTGCCTGTTGGCAACATCTTAAACCCTGCTTTTTCATACTCATCATTTTGCCACCACGCTATTGCCCAGAAATGTGGAAACTGCCAAAAGAACTGCATCAAAAATAACGCTAGTGCTTCAACGCCTAATTCATTAGTTGCTGCCACCCATCCTAGCATAAATGGAATTGCGCCAGGGATAGCGCCAACAAAAACAGAAAGAGGAGTGATTAATTTTAATGGAGTATAAACGCATGCATAAATAAATATTGATATAGCGCTTAGCATAGCGCACAATGGGTTAATTAAATAAAGTAAGGTAAGACCAGTAATAACAAAAACGAAACCAAGGACTAGCGCATTATTAACAGAAATTTGACCCATTGGTAATGGCCTACCTTTAGTTCTTTGCATAAGAGCATCTAAATCTCTTTCGATTACTTGATTGAAAACGTTGGAAGCGCTAACCATCATTAATCCACCAACAACTAAATATAAAAATATTTCAAAATCAAATTCATTCATTCCGATTAGATAACTAATCACAGATGAAAACACTACACTTAACGAAAGACGAAGTTTAGTTATTTCTATAAAGGAGCTGAATGTGAATTTATTATTTTGCACTGACTAATAGCTAAAAATATCGATGCAAAGATAAGTCTAAATTACAATAAGGGCAATCCTAATTAATTAATTATTGTTCCACTCATTATTCAAAATTTAGAATTGGTTTTTCATAAGCTTTGTTATAAGTATTGATCGCTATCTTTTACTGAACTTGGAAAATTATAGGTAAAGAATAAGGAACAATAACTGCTTTTCCAAGTTGCATACCAGGCTTCATCTTGGGAATCATATTTACAACTCTTATCGCTTCTTTTTTTAAATTTGGGTGTGGAGCTCGTGCTCTAACCCCCACTACATTTCCTTTTTTATTAATTTTAAAAATGACACTAATTCTTTGTCTTCCGTAAAGGCCAAGATTTCGGGCTATATTTACATTAAATTCCTTTTGAACAAATTTTGTAATTTTCTGAGACATACATTTACGTCTCTCTGCGTTATCTCCTTTATCACATCCAGGGAAAATTGGAACGTTTTCAACAGTTGAGAAAGATACTTCTACATTATCACCATCAATTAAATTTAAAATCGGAGTCTTATTAGTAGATACACTTAACGAATCACTTTGTACTTTAAAAATTATCGGTAACAAATAGGATACAGAAACAGCTTCACCATTTTGTCTTCCAGGTTGCATTATAGGCAGTGAATTAATCACCCTAATAGCTTCTTTTTCAAGATCAGGATGCGGAGCTCTGATTCTAATATTAACTATTTTACCACTTTTATCAATTATAAATGAACTAGTTATTCTTTGGTATCCCGAAAGTTTTAAATTAACAGCTAATTGAGAATTAAAATTTTTTTTTGCAAATAACTTTATACCTGAATCTGTACATTCTCTAATTTTATCTTTAGAAATATTTGATGTGCACCAGTCAATATAAAATGGAGCATTTTCAACCTCTGAAAACTTAACCGTATCATCTTGATTAATTACTAGATTTAATGCGCTAACATTATTAGGAATACTAATTAGTAGTATTAAAATAAAGAATGGAAAATAACGAAACCTCATATAGCTATTCATTTAATTAAATTTAATTAATAAAAATAGTATTTGATTTGGGTCAAATTATAATAAATTTATAAAAGGGAGTGCTAATCCTGTACTTGGAAAATTATAGGCAAAGAGTATGGTACTATCACAGCTTTACCCCTTTGTTTACCTGGCTTCATCTTAGGTAACAAATTAATTACCCTTTGAGCTTCTTTTACTAACCTAGGGTGTGGAGCTCTTGCCCTTACACCAACTACATCTCCTGTTTTATCAATTTTGAAAATAACACTAATTCTCTGTCTTCCGGAAAGACCAAGGTCTCCAGCTAAGTCAGTGTTAAATTTTCTTTGAACAAATTTTGTAATTTTTTGAGACATACATTTACGTCTCTCTGCGTTATTACCCTTATCACATCCAGGGAAAATTGGAACATTTTCTATTACTGAAAAAGGAACTTCAATATCTTCTTCAACTTCTTCAATTTCTAAATCTTCTATATCAATTTCTTCTTCTTGATCAGTTTCAGTAGATTCAATAACCGTCTCCTCTATCTCTTCTTCATCTTCTACAATCTCAATAACCTCAGGTGGTGCTGGTGGTGGTGGTGGTGGTGGTGGTGGCACAACCTGCTCTAATAATGGAATTTCTTCATCATCCAGCTCATCCATACTGACAAGACCTATATCAACGTCGCTTTTATCATAAACTTTCCAATTAATAGTTGAGTATGATAAGAACACCATCAAAGCCAATCCTATTGCAAAATACAATGAGGCATTTCTAGAAATGTCTGCTTTTGGATTTTTTTTAGATTCCATATTTTATTTTTTTGATTGTGGTTTGGTAAAATAACCAATTATTTGAATAAAAAACAAGTGATTATAATTTTAAATCTTTCTTTTCTTTAAGCTGAAATATATGTGAGGTATTAGTATTCCCGTTAAATTAGAAACAACGTCTAACAATTCAGCATTTCTTGTTAGAGTTAAAAACTTTTGTCCAAGCTCGATAAAAACTCCAAATGTAAAAGCAAAAACAAATAAATAAATTAATGGTTTGCTTTTAAATAAATAACAAAAAGGATTATACCATAAATAATAAAATAATAAATAAGAGATAAAGTGAGCTAACTTATCATTTATATCTAAACTTACAACGGAGCTAGATATAGACTCTGACAAGCCTAAAAAAATAATTAAAGCACTATAAAGTAGTGCAAGAATTAAATTAAATTTATTCACCAATCATTTTTTTATAATCTTCTGCGGACATTAAATTGTCAATCTCAGAAGAATCACTAATCTGAATTTTTATCATCCAACCCTCTCCGTAAGGATCATCATTTACTTTTTCTGGCTCACTTTCTAGCAATTCATTGAACTCAATAATTTCTCCTGCAAGAGGTAAAAAAAGATCAGATACGGTCTTAACAGCCTCTACAGATCCAAACACCTCTTCGGCATCAAATTTCTCTCCCAAAGTATCAACTTCTACATAGACTATATCCCCCAACTCTCCCTGAGCAAAGTCTGTAATACCAATTGTAGCAATATCATTTTCTACTAACACCCATTCGTGGTCTTTAGTATATTTTAAATTTAAAGGTGTACTCATTTATTATTTATATTAAATTAATTACCAAAATTATATCTCATAGTAAATCCAGAACGAATAGTTGTTTGTGGAAAAGCGGTTGATATTGCATATTCTGAGAATGAATAATCAAAATAAAATATTCCCGTTAAATTTCTGCTAAAATCATAATCAGCAGAATATTTAAAATTCCATATTGTTTGACCTGACGTTACTTGATTATTGTCTAAGTCCAAATATCTAATAATTGTTTTATTATTCCTAATAGAAAGATCTAATTTCATGTTCAAATCACTTTTAATAATTTGGCTAGCACCAGCCAAACTAGATCTAATTTTTAGGTCTTTAACTCTGTATCCAAAACCAAAAATATACTCATTACCTTGTATTTCTGTCAAAAGGTTATTATCAAAACTTAGAGATAGTAATCGGTCTTTTTTAACTTCCGCTAAGATCTTTATCGAATTTTTCATTTCAAAATCTAACTTAAACAAAGGACTAAATTGTTCCATTAGATTTATATTACTGTATAAAAATTCATTTTTATAATTATCCGACTGGTCTAAAACATTAGGATTTTGATAACTAAAATTTAAAGCAGGATTACCCTCATTATAATCTAAGTTAGATCTAAACTGATTAATAGTGTACATCGCATTATAGCCGTGAGAAATAGATAATCTTTTAAAATTCTTTTTAAACCATTTTAACTTCATTAACCCAGTGTATTTTAATGTCCAATTAGGAATAGGAATGTTTCTAAATGCGCCTAGGCTAGATGTAGATGGGTCATCACCTGTATAAGCAGACAGGAACGCTGGAAGTAATACCGATTGATTAGTTTTTCCATAGCCCAACGGAAAACTATTCAAGTCTGCATTTTCAAAATTATTAGCATTAGTAAAATCAATTCCTGCATCTAAAGCTAATCTTCTTGCAATAACTAAACGATTTTCTCTAAATGCATCAAATGTATCAGAACTGTTCTCGTCGCTTTTAGAAAATGCCGTTTTAATAAGAACAGTCGATATGTTAAAATTCCCTAAAGTATTTTGAATTAATGGATTGTAGTCATCACTAAGACCATCACCATTTTCATCTATAGTATTAAAATTCTCAGTTAAATTTTCTGAATATGTCCTTCCGGCCGTTAAATCAATTTTCAGGTCTCTAATTGGAGTTAGATTCGCAGAAAAAGTTAAATTTTTATTTGTGACCTGTGTATATTGCTGATTAAAATCTGGGAACACAGTTAGCCAGCCATTTTTTGCAGCTAAATACCTAATATCTCTTTGACTACCAAAAACATAACCAAGCGAAGGTTTAAAAGAACCTATAAAGTCTGGTGTCTGTAAATAACCAGGTAAAAAAGATCCATTATTTTCAGAATAATTTAACTGTACTCTTTTAACACTAGTTAAAAGGTCAATCACAGTATTTTTAAAATTAAACTTTTTATATGCTGACGAAGTTCTCTGGCTTTGGGGCGAATTTACACCACTATCTTTATCGCTAGATTTTCTATTATTTTTTTTAACCAAACCTATATATTTATAGAGTTTTGACATGTCTAATGAGCTATTTACATTATGGGTATTAGCATTAGATATCGTATTTCCTAAGTCATAAGTCTCTCCGTTTAAAGTTAGATTTCCGAACAAATCAGATCCTTTTTGCCACTGAAAATCACCAGTATAAGAGTAAGAAGCCGTTATAAAACTAAATGTTGGGATTTTATTTAAAGGCAGCTCATAATTAATTGCAAATTGTTGAGACTGCATATTAGGATCTCCAATATCAAAAAATCTATCAAAAACATCAAGAGAGGAATCTTGCTCGCCATTTATGTTATCGTCAATAAAGTAATTCTTAACTATATTATTATTTGAGGCATTATAACTAAAGTTTAGAGCATCACTAACGGCATAATTGAAGTTATATTGAAGATCAAAATTATAATTTCTTCTAAAGAGTTCATTAACAGAAATATTGTCTCCCGTCAATTCAGAATCCCTAAATTTTTGTTTATTAAACTGTCTGATAAAATCAGTGTTAATTGAAATATTTGTAGGTAATAGATTGAAGTTTAAGTCTTTTAGAATTTTAAAATATTTTCCAGTAAATAAAGAGTCATTTTTTTTAAATGGCTCTAATTTAATCGAGTTAAAATTAAAATTATATGCAGCACCAGCTCTTAAATTTTGATCTAATAAATCTTCTATTTCGTAATCCCTGTGTTCAACTTGATTGTAAGAATAATTTAAAGTTAAATTTTCAAGATCATAAAATCTTTCCTTTTTCTCACCACTTCTTTGCTTGTTTACTCCAATAAAATTAATGCTCTTTCTTTTAGTGTAGTCTTCAGACCTCTCTAGGATACTATTTTTTTCACTGACATCTTCTGCTGAATTTAATCTATTTTGGAGTTTAATGTCTTTGTACTGTTGATCATATTCCGGAGTTATAAGCTCTTCACTTAATCCAAAATTAAAAGGTATAGAGACCTCCCATTTTTTTGGCAGTAATTGACCTATGTTGATATTTGAAACTAAATCATATTGTCTCTTATCCTCTATCTCTCTTTCGTTAGGCCCTTGTTCAATACTTCCAAATCCACTTGTACTTTGTCTTCCAGTGGCACTTAAACTCATAAAGTCTGCAATATTAGCATCCATGGTTAGTATAGCTGCCCAACCACCTTCATTATCCATATCTGACAATCTTAGTTCATTAAACCAAACTGAACCGCAAACATCCATGTTATCTTGTCTTGGATTTTTCACTCCTACCATTAAGGTTCTAATGTCACCGAAGTTAGGATTACCCTTAATTGATACTCTTTGTTGACCCATTTCAAATTCAGAAAATTCGTCAACCGGTTCAATCACAAGATCATCACCAAAAACATCATAAAAAATAGGATCTTCATTAGCTAGTGTTCCATTAGTAATACCTAATGACTTAATTGATTCTAAAATTTCAATTGGCAGGTTAATTTCATTAATTTCAGGCCAAACAGATTGAGGGTCTAGTGTATTATTCGAAGACCTTTGTAAGGGTACTTCGATTTGATAATAATTCTGGGTTAAATCATTACCAATTCTTATAAATCCAACAATATCACCATCTGATAGTCCTGGGTTAGAACCTTCTTCAGCATGTAAAAACATTCTTATTCTTTTATACTGCCTCATGTCCACATTTATATTTTTATAAACAGCTCTTGAATCTTCGGTTTCTAAAGCACAAACATCTAAAACTAAAGATTGTTCATTTTGCCTAACAATTGTATTATTGTTGTTAAACTGCTCTCTTTCTACTCCTGGCGGGGAGACATAGCTTTCTTCATTTTCTTGAATTCCAATAACCCCTACATTTACATTAGTAATGTCATTGTCATTATTCAGTTCATCATCGAGAGACAATTGATATTTTCTCCAGTCACTTCTAACTAGCTCCAGAGTACCAAATCTAAATATTGTGTTTTGAGTAAATTCATTCAAATACATTCTTATAAATCTAATAGATCTAAAGTCAGAAATACCTCCAACTGTGTTTGTAGGTTCGTTAACAGGGACTCTAAATTGATACCACTTAATTGTTTCTGATGTTCCATTAGGAAGGGTTACAGTTTTTACTTTTCTGTCCTTTATATATTCATTATTTATATCCGATAAAGAGTTTGGAGTAATGTCAATTTCATATTCAAAATAACTATCAATAGTATTCATTGTATTATCCCTATTAATATCTTCAGCATCTGGCTGGGTAGATGACCCTCGATTAGTATTTGTGAATGTTTCAGGAGAGTTACCCTCTAATCCATTATAGTTTTTATATCTGTTTAAAATATCTCCATCGACATTCAAAAAGTAATTGTAATTATCATTAGAAGGGTCATCAAGGTTAGAAAAGGAAGGGAACTTTATTGCTTCATCTTGATCATCATATCCGTCTAAACCTACATCTTGATTTCCTCTCTCTTCTCCTAAAGTAGAGAATGCATAAATTAAAGATTGATTTTGCGGTACAACTGATCCCCAGGTAGTTTCATTTAATAAGCTAATATCTCCATCTTCGGGTAATCCGTTTTCATATTGCTTTCTTCCATCTTTCAAAATATCTTCAGAAATATTACCTAAATTAAAATTAAGTTTTCCCCCTAAATTTTCTGAATTATTAATAAAAGGATCTTGTAACCAAAATTCTATATACTCAACATTTGATTGTTCAAAATCAGTAGTTGTAATTTGCCTTGTTATTCCCGCCCAACTATTTGAAGGATTTGTTAAAGTATTTTGCGAGTTTTGAGGGTTCATGTTGTATGGCCCTCTTTCTTCTGGATAATAATTTAAATCCAAAGAATTTATTACAGATAATTGCCCTTGAACAATATCAACTTGAGGGAAAATTTCATCAATAAAAATTCTACGTGTATAAGCGTTAGAAACGTCATCATCATTTATCTCACTTGGCCTTATGCTACTATAAAATATTGGATCAATTGAATACCAATTTAATAAAGCACGATCATATCCATTTTGAATGCCATTAGCATCTTCCCCTCCGTCATTGTATAACAAACCGAGATTTTTAGGTCTACTTGATAAAGACCATCCTTGAGGACTCATAAGATCTATAATGTTTTGAGTTCCTTCAAAGTCATCAACATAAGAAGTTACTTCCCCTTTAAAATCAGTTCCTTTTGGCGCGCCAGGAACCAAATAAGCTACCTCTGCTCTAACAGACAAGTTTGAAGGAGCTTCTGTCTCAATATTAGGAAATTTGTTAACCAACCTAGTTAAAAAAGGCAACTCAGTTGCAAAGTTTCCGTTAAAGCCAAATATAGTATTGTTGATAGGCTCAGTACCATAATTTGCTTTTTGAGTAACTGGTCTTTCATTAAGGTTTAAAAATGTACCGCCTAATAAAAAATTTTCGTTAAATTGATGTTCAACATTAAAACCTGTGAATCTTTTGGTTTGTTGACCAAAAGTCGCATTATTTTCAACGCTAACACTAATAGGGGTACCTGAAGACTGAAGAGCTGGATCAAGTATCTGAACAGTTCCTAATTGATAGTTTACTGTATAGTCAACTCCTTCGGTTAGTACTCTTCCTCCAGCAGTAACATTGACAGAACCTCTGGGGACATTATATGCACCAATTGGAATTCCTGAGCCACTAGATGATTTATATTTTCCAGTAACTTGAAATTTGTTTTTTTCTGAAGATTGAAGTGCTATAGTTTTGGAAGAGTTATAAAGAGAAGAATAAACATATTTTTTTTGATTAAGATTATAATCGTCCGTAATGTCCTGATTTCCGTTATAATTTTCATTTGGGTTTAGCCTTAACTTTTCAAATAAGAATTCTCCAAATGGTTCAACCTTAGTAAATATGATTTTTCCATTATTTTGAAGGACAGTCATTCCTGGAACAAAATCAAAAAAACCATCTCCGTTAAACTGAGGATCATTATTAGAATTTAATCTATCAAAGTTAAAAAGGTTTAGAAGTGGTGTCTCACCTAGGCTTAAACCATTATTATTAGTTGGAAAGGGTGTCCCTTCAACAGCAGATATGTAATTTAAAGGAGAAGATTCATTATAAAAAATATTTAACTTAAAACCATCTTCTTCTAGCTGAAAAGAGCCTGTATTATAAATATTTTTCATCATCAAATCCCACATAGGTTCATCTACACTACTCACTGTACTTTTTAATAATTTCACTACTAAATTATTATTATTAATTACTGGATTAGAATCATTATTATCACTTACTTCTGTAGCTTGAACTCCATCATTTGCAAATTCTCCAACTTGAAATACTTGATCTCCTATTGTATATTGAAAAGCTACAGCCAATATTTCATCGTTATCAAGTTTTTGATTTAATGAAATATAACCCAACTGAGTATTAATGTTATAGTCTGAGCCAGGAAGTAATTTTTTAGCGTTCTCAAGCTTTCCATAATCAAAACCTTCATTTACATCTGATAAAAGGATGCCTGATTGTATTGTCGCAATATCACGGACAGAACTAGTTAGTTGCGAATTTGCTTGTCCTATAATCATGGGATTAAATCCATTATTAGCATTATCAGGATTAGCATTAGGCCCTACAAAAACATTAACACTTGAGGACAAAGAAGATGATTCTCCTAAATCCTGAAAGGCTACAATATTTCTAACGTTCTCAACTTGATTATTTCTGTTAGTTACCCATACTTCACTTCTAGTAATTTGAATATTAGAATTTATAAAAGGATAATTTAATAAGGCTTGATTGTATTTATCTCTAAAGGCATGACTAAGAAAAAAATGTCTGTTCTCGTCATATTCTAGAGCTCTAAATTCAAACTCTTCAATAGTACCCCCAGCTTGGGCTACAACAGTTTTAGCCTCTGATTTTTGTTCCGAAAACACAGCAATAACTTTAGTTTTACCAAATTGGAGCTCTGTTTTAAATCCAAATAAACTCTGTGCTCCGGAAATCAATGTGCTATTTAAGGGCATACTCACATTTCCAACTTCAATTTTTTTTATGATGTCATCTTCAGTAGGCTCATATTGAATTTGCATAAGGTTCTGAAAGTCAAATGTAGATTGAGTATCAAAATTTGCATTAACCTGAACTCTAGTTCCTACTTTACCAAGTAGACTAAGTCCAATTCGTTGATCAAAATCAAACGAAAAGTTACTTCTATTCCTGGGTGAGAAAGAAGGGTTGTCTTGTTTTGTATAAAGGGCCCCTAAATCAATTTCTAAAGATCCTTGCGGAACAACTTCGATAGTATTCCCACCAAATATTGATTCAAATAACTTAGAGTTGACATAAATTTCAGGAATTAAGTTTTTCTGTAGATCTTCAGATCCATCCAATCTGCCTTCAGCAGCATTTACTTTGTCTTTATAATATTTTTTTAAACTTTCATTTAAGACTAACTCTTCATATTCTTGAGGAGATAAAATTATTGGATAATTAATATTAAAACTTCCAACGGATTGATTGAAAAAGTATCTGTCACTAACTGGGTCATATACATAGCTTTCAACTATGCTAGGAGGATTATCTAACTCAATATCAGTAGTTGCAATATCTTCATTTAGTTGATCTTGAGAAAAGGTGAAGTTAACAGATAGAGCTATAATTATATAAAATACAAGCGTATTAAATTTATTAAAAAGTATATTTTCAAATATATTCAAAGTAAACTATAATTTTTTCAAAGCCTCTTTAATTACAAACTCAACAGAAGCATCTGCATTATCTAATATGATTTTATCTACTAATTTCTCAGAAGTCTTTTTATTAATTCCAAGTACTTCTAGTGCAGATAACGCTTCTTCTTTAGCGGTATTGCTATTTGGGAAAGAAACTTTATCATCAAGGTCATATATTTTTAGCACTTTATCTTTTAACTCAATTATTACCCGTTGAGATGTTTTAAGGCCTATGCCTTTAACAGATTGGATCATTACAGAATCTCCAATTGAAATTCCTTGAATTATTTGTTCAGGAGTAAGAGATGATAACATTGTTCTTGCGATACTAGCTCCAATACCACTGACAGATATAAGTAATCTAAATATCTCTCTCTCTTTTAGGCCATAAAACCCAAATAAAGTATGAGAATCTTCTTTAATCTGAAGATGGGTATATAGCTTTAAATTTTCCTGATCAGGAATAGCTGAAAATGTATTTAAAGAAATATTAATTAAATAACCTATTCCATTTACATCAATAATAACACTCGTAGGTGATTTTTCAACTAATTTTCCTTTAATATGTGTTATCATGATATGAGTTTTATTTGGTCAAATTTAGTTAATTTATTTTTCTTGATTCTTTCATTTGAGCATCTATTACTGCAATTGCAGTCATATTAATAATTTCATCTACAGAAGCATCTAATTGTAAAATATGCACTGGTTTTTTTAAACCCATCATTATTGGCCCAATATTGTCAGCTTTATTCAATTCTTTCAAAAGTTTATATGTAATGTTAGCAGAGTCTAAATTTGGAAAAATCAATGTATTTACCTTTTTAGAAGATAGTTTTGAAAATGGGAAAATATCATTTCGCATTTCATTATTTAATGCGAAATCAGTTTGAAGCTCTCCGTCTACTATTAAGTTTGGATAAGATCTGTGTAAATATTTTACTGCAGTTCTAACTTTAGTTGCTGAGATATCTTTTGAAGATCCAAAATTTGAATATGAGGTCATTGCTATTACTGGCTCAATTCCAAACATTTTAACTGTAGTTGCTGTCATTTGGGCGATTTTTGCTAAATCTGCAGCACTTGGATCAATATTAATTGAGGTATCACTCAAAAATAATGGACCTCTTTCTGTAATTAATAAATTTGTAGTTGCAATTCTTGTAGCACCGTCATCTAACCCTATTAATTTTAAAATTGGCTTTACAACATTTGGATAACTTTTTGAATAGCCCGTAATTAATGCATCAGCATCTCCTGAATTTACCATCATTGCTCCAAAATAATTTCTCTCTCTCATTAATTTTTTTGATGCTAAGAGAGTAAGACCTTTCCTTTCCTCTTTCTTCCAGTAAATTGAAGCATATTCATCAATCATGGCCTGACTATTTTCTTTAGGATCTATAATCTCAATATCTGCATCAAAATCTAATTCTTCCATTAATGAATTGATAGTTTCTTTTCTACCTAGTAAAATTGGAATTGCAATTCCCTCATCATGAACAAACTGTGCAGCTTTTAATACGGTTAGTTGGTCCGCTTCTGCAAAAACAACTCTTTTAGGGTTAATTTTTGCTCTTCCATGCATTAATCTTACTAGTTTATTATCCCCTCCAGACCTTTCTATAAGTTCATCTTTATATTTACTCCAGTTTTTTATAGGAAATTGAGCAACTCCACTTTCCATTGCAGCTTTAGCAACTGCTGGAGGAACAACTGAAATTAACCTAGGGTCAAATGGTTTTGGAATAATATAATCTTTACCAAAAGCCAATCTTGTTTGTTCATAAGCAACATTAACCTGTTCTGGCACCGCTTCTTTAGCTAAACTCGCTAGAGCTATAACAGCAGCTTTTTTCATTTCTTCATTTATAGTAGTTGCTCTAACATCTAAAGCCCCTCTAAAAATAAATGGAAATCCAAGTACGTTGTTAACTTGATTTGGATTGTCACTTCTTCCAGTAGCCATTATTATATCATCTCTTGTGCTTACAGCTAACTTATAATCAATTTCTGGGTCTGGGTTTGCCATAGCAAAAACAATAGGATTATCAGCCATTTTTTTTAACATACTTGCCGTCAAAATACCAGATGTAGATAAGCCTATAAAAACATCTGAATCAACAATAGCTTCTTCTAAAGTTGATATTTTTCTTGATGTAGCGAACTCTGCCTTGCTAATGTTTAAATTTTTTCTTTTTTTATTAATAACCCCCTTGCTGTCTAGCATAACAATATTGTCATTGTTAAGACCGAATGATTTATAAAGCTTTGCACATGATATAGCTGCGGCACCGGCTCCACTAATAACCACCTTAACATCTTCGATTTTTTTGTCAGCAATTTCTAAAGCATTAATTAAAGCCGCAGCTGAAATAATTGCGGTACCATGTTGGTCGTCATGCATTACGGGAATATCTAACTCTTCTTTTAATCTTCTTTCAATTTCAAAAGCTTCTGGAGCTTTGATGTCTTCCAAATTAATTCCTCCAAATGTAGGTGCAATATTTTTTACAGTATTGATAAACTCTTCAATATTTTCTGTATCTACTTCGATATCAAAAACATCAATATCTGCAAAAATCTTAAACAATAAAGCCTTCCCTTCCATAACAGGTTTAGATGCCTCAGCACCAATGTTTCCCAATCCTAATACTGCAGTCCCATTTGTGATTACAGCAACAAGATTCCCTTTAGATGTATATTTATAAGAGTTTGATTTATCTTTTTGAATTTCTAAGCAAGGCTCAGCTACACCTGGTGAATAAGCCAAAGAAAGGTCTCTTTGAGTTGCATACTTTTTAGTTGGGACTACTTTTATTTTTCCAGGGGTTGGCTTAGCATGGTAATCTAAAGCTTGCTTTCTTGTAGTTTTTCTTTTCATTGTAAACTTGATGAATTACAAATGTAGTATGTTATGATTGAAACCAAAACTTAATAGCTTAATGTTTTAAGAAATTTATATTTCTTTTTAAGCCTTTAAACTTGGTTCGCTTTACAGCAGACTTTGAAAATACTTTACTAAAGGTTTCTTGAGTTATTTCATCCCAATCATTCTTAGTCATAGACAGCAAGTCTGGGTTTGGATTGAATAAAGGTTCATTATGAGGCTTAGAGAATTTATTCCAAGGACAAACATCTTGACAAATATCACAGCCAAACATCCAGTCATCAAACATACCCTTCATAGAGATAGGGAGATTATCTTTTAGTTCTATCGTGAAATATGAAATGCACTTACTTCCGTCAACTACATATGGCTCAACTATTGCATCTGTAGGGCAAGCATCTAAACAAGCAGTGCAAGATCCACAATGATCTGTTTGCGCATGGTCAGTATCTAAATCAAGATCAATTATTAGCTCGGTAATAAAATAAAATGACCCAACTTTTTTTGTGATTAAATTAGAGTTTTTACCAACCCAGCCTAGTCCACTTTTTGCAGCCCAAGCTTTTTCTAAAATTGGTGCTGAATCTACAAATGCTCTTCCCGAAACATCTCCAATATTTTCTTTAATAAAATACAATAATTCATTTACTTTTTCTTTCACAACAAAGTGGTAATCGGCACCATATGCATACTTAGAAATCTTAGGCGACTTATCTTTATTTAAATTTTGACTAGGATAATAGTTGTATAATAGGGAAACAACACTTTTTGAATCTAAAACTAATTTAGTTGTGTCTAATCTTTTATCGAAATGATTTTCCATGTATTTCATTTCTCCATTCATGTTTTTGTTGAGCCACTTCTCTAACCTAGGAGCTTCTTGCTCTAAAAAATCAGATTTACTTATACCACAAGAAATAAACCCAAGTCGATTTGCTTCAGATTTAATTAATTCAGTATATTTTTTTCTTGTAGTCAATTTTATTTATAAATTAAAACAAACCCTTTTGTTTATTTGTTCTAATTTTTCCAAGGTGTTTATATGCTATTTCCATAACTTCTCTACCCCTAGGGGTTCTCATGATAAAACCTTGCTGAATTAAAAAAGGCTCATAAACCTCTTCAATTGTTTCTGCATTTTCTCCAACGGCAGTTGAGAGGGTATTTAAACCTACAGGACCTCCACTAAATTTATCAATAATAGTATTAAGAATTTTATTATCCATCTCATCGAGACCATACTTATCTACATTCAAGGCTAGCAAGCTGCTTTTGGATATATGAATATCTATCTCACCATTTCCTTTAATTTGTGCAAAATCTCTAACTCGTCTTAATAAGGCATTTGCAATTCTTGGGGTACCTCTACTTCTCCCAGCTATTTCCACAGAAGCCTCATGAGAAATGGGCACATCTAAAATATCGGCACTTCTTTTGACAATTGTAGAAAGGACCTCTTTAGTATAGTATTCTAATCGGCTTGTAATTCCAAACCTTGCTCTCATTGGAGCAGTTAACAATCCAGATCTTGTCGTAGCTCCAATTAAAGTGAAGGGGTTTAAATTAATCTGAACAGATCTAGCATTGGGACCAGACTCAATCATTATATCAATTTTGTAATCTTCCATAGCAGAATAAAGGTATTCTTCAACAATAGGACTGAGTCTATGAATTTCATCAATAAACAAAACATCTCTCTCTTCTAAATTTGTAAGTAGTCCAGCTAAATCACCAGGTTTATCTAACACTGGTCCAGATGAAACTTTTATTCCAACTTTTAACTCATTAGCTAAAATATTTGCTAATGTTGTTTTTCCTAACCCTGGAGGACCATGGAATAGCGTATGATCTAAAGCATCATTTCTTTGATTAGAAGCTTCTATGAAAATTTTTAAATTTTCTAATATTTGATCTTGCCCAGTAAAGTCATCAAAAGATAACGGTCTTAAATTTTGTTCAAATTCATGTTCGTCAGATGACAAACTTTCTGAAGATGCATCAAGGTTCTCATTCATAAAACAAATATAAAGAAAAAGCCTTTCGTTTTAGAAAGGCTTTTTCTTTAAAATGAAAGTTATTAACTATTAATACTCTATTTCCCCTTTTTTCATTGGTATATTTTGTGACACAAAATCTTCATCATAACCTGGCTTACTATAGTCATATGGCCATCTGTATACTTCAGGAATTTGTCCTTGCCAATTTCCATGAATATGCTTCATTGACGCAGTCCACTCTAATGTGTTAGACTTCCATGGGTTTTGTGGAGATTTTTTTCCGTAAAACATACTGTAAATAAAGTTGTATAGAAACACTATTTGAATTAATCCACCTACAATTGCAAAACCTGTAATAATTTTATTTGTGTCAGCTAGGTCATCGAATAATGGAAAATTAGAGTTTGTATAATATCTTCTTGGTAATCCGGCCATTCCAATAAAATGCATTGGAAAAAATACTCCATAAGCACAAATAGCAGTTACCCAGAAATGTACATAACCCAAGTTTTTATTTAACATTCTGTTAAATAACATCGGGAACCAATGATATACTCCAGAGAATAATCCGTAAAGCGCAGAAATACCCATTACTAAGTGAAAGTGAGCTACCACAAAGTAGGTGTCATGTAGATTAATATCAAGAGCACTGTCTCCTAAAATAATTCCCGTCAAACCTCCTGTAATAAAAGTTGACACAAAGCCTATTGAAAATAGCATCGCAGGATTGAACTGAATATTACCCTTCCACAAGGTTGTTATATAATTGAAAGCTTTTACAGCAGATGGAATAGCAATTAATAGTGTTGTAAATGTAAATACAGAGCCTAAAAAAGGATTCATTCCTGAAATAAACATATGATGACCCCAAACAATTGTTGACAAAAATGCAATTGCAAGAATTGATAGTATCATGGCCTTGTAACCGAAAATTGGTTTTCTTGAATTTGTAGAAATAACTTCCGAAGCAATTCCTAGAGCTGGCAATAGAACTATATATACCTCAGGATGACCAAGAAACCAAAATAAATGCTCAAATAAAACTGGAGATCCACCTTGGTAATGTAAAACTTCTCCCTGAATAAAAATATCTGATAGAAAAAAAGATGTCCCAAAGGATCTGTCCATTATAAGTAATAAAGCAGCAGATAATAATACGGGGAAAGAAATTACTCCAATTATAGCCGTAACAAAAAATGCCCAAATAGTTAATGGCATCCTTGTTAATTTCATTCCCTTAGTTCTTAAATTTATTACAGTAACTATATAATTTAGAGAACCCATTAATGAGGAAGCAATAAATATACCCATAGATACTAACCATAAAGTCATTCCTAAGCCAGAGCCTCCTTGCGCCAACTCAACTGCACTTAAAGGAGGATATATTGTCCATCCCGCTGCAGCTGGGCCTGCTTCAACAAATATTGAAGCTACCATGATAACAGTAGATAGAAAAAATAACCAAAAAGAAATCATATTTAAAAAACCAGAAGCCATATCTCTTGCTCCTAATTGAAGTGGTATTAATAAATTACTAAAAGTCCCACTCAGTCCAGCTGTTAAGACAAAGAAAACCATTATTGTACCATGCATAGTAACTAGCGCTAAGTAAATATCAGCATCCATAACTCCGTCGGGAGCCCATTTACCTAGAAAAAATTCAAATATTATATTTGGCTCTTCTGGCCATGCAATTTGTAGTCTCATTAAAAGAGACATTAGAATTCCTATTACACCCATAAATAGCACACCAGTAATTAAATACTGCTTAGCAATCATTTTATGGTCTTGACTAAATATGTATTTAGTTATAAACGTTTCTTTATGATGATGTCCGTGATCTTCAGTTGGATCAAATTCTATATATTCTGACATATTATAAATATTATTTTTGAGCTATTAATGAGTTTTCAAACTTAGTTTGTTGGTTAATCCAATTATCGAATTCTTCTTGAGTTTCAACGATAATTTTCATTTGCATGTTATAATGTGACTTACCGCAAATTTTATTACATAACAGTAAATAATCAAATTCATAAGGGTCTAAAGCTTCTTCACCTTTTTCCTGAAGCTCCTTACTTTTTTCTACTCTTATGTTATTAATATTCAATATTTTTTCAACCATTTTTGGTGTTTTCCTCATGTCTATTGTTGTAACACTTGGAGTAAAGCCAAACTGGGTAATCATACCTGGCACACAGTTCATTTGAGCTCTAAAGTGCGGCATATATGCAGAATGTAAAACATCCTGAGATCGCATTTTGAATAAGACAGGTTTACCAACGGGTAAATGAAGTTCCGTAGTAATAACATCATCTTGTGCGTTTGGATCAAATTCATCTAGGCCTAATATATTAGCTCTATCTATATCAATTAACCTAACATTAGATTTGCCAAGAGCATTATCTTCGCCAGAATATCTGGCTTTCCAGTTAAATTGTTGAGCATATAATTCAATAACCATTGGATCCTCATCTTGATCAACGTTCATTATCTCAGACCAAGTAACTAGACCATAAGTAATTAAGACAGTAAGAACTATGGCAGGAATGATAGTCCACAAGAACTCTAGTTTGTGATTATCAGAGTAAAATAAAGCTTTATTCCCTTTTTGACCTTTGTATTTATAGGCAAAATAATATAAGAAAAATTGTGTAACAGTTTGAACAATGAATATAAGGACCATTGATACCATCATAAGATTATCAATCTTAGAACCATGTTCTGATGCTGCATTTGACATCAGTGGAAAATCACCATATCTAATAAAACATACTATTGTAATAACATAGATAAATATTAGAAACCCTAACATTAAGTTACCGTTTATTCTATTATCCTCATCATTAGCGATTTCTGAGTTATCTATAACAACAGTGCTTACATGAGTTAGATCATATATTTTAACGATCTGCCAGATAGCAATTACAATAAATAATAAAATTAAAATTGTCAAAAAAGTATTCATTTATATATACTTAAATATTAATAATGAAAGTTTTCACTTTCTTTTATGTACGGGTTTCCTTTAGCTAACAGTGGTGCCTTTGATAATGAATAAAAAACTATTAATATAAATAAACCTGAAAATAAAGCTAAAGCACTTATTTCTGGTAAACCAAAGAACCATCTATCGACTACTGTTGCAGGCATGATCATAACAAAAATGTCCACATAGTGTCCAATTAGTATAACAACCCCAGCCATCACAATAAACCATGGAAGTCGTTTGTAATCACTATTAATTAGAACCAAAAATGGGAAAATAAAATTCATTACAATCATTCCGAAAAATGGAATTGTATAATGCTCTATCCTAGTCACATAATAGGTAACTTCTTCAGGAATATTTGCATACCATATTAACATAAACTGAGAAAACCATAAGTACGTCCAAAACACACTAAAACCAAACATGAATTTAGCTAAATCGTGTAAGTGACTATCATTAACAAAATCAAGTAGACCTTTAGATTTTAAATAGATAGTAATTAAGGCAATAACAGTGATACCACTTACAATCATACTGGCGAATAAGTACCATCCGAACAAAGTACTAAACCAGTGTGGATCAACACTCATAATCCAATCCCAAGACATCATAGATTCTGTGTAAATAAAAAACACCAAGAACACAGCTGATATTCTAAAGTTTAATTTAAAATATTTATTACCACTGTTATTATCTTGAGCTAATGAAAATTTTCTAGAAAAATATCTATATAAACACCAACCTCCAATAAAGATTAAAGCTCTAATGATAAACCAAGGTTTATTTAACCAGCTAGATTTGCCTTGAATTAATTCATCATGAGCAACAACCTCTGGATCCATCCAAATAAAAATATGTTTATCTCCTATAACTGCAACAGCCAAAACAATTAGTGCTCCAGGTAATAAATAGTAAGTAATCGCTTCCATAACCCTGTATAAAACAGGTGACCAACCAGCCTGTGATGCATATTGTATAGCATAAAAAGCAAGTACTCCTAGGGAAATCATCATAAAGAAAAAAGCAGCAACATATAAAGCAGCATAAGGTCTATTGTGGATTTGATGCATTACATGTTCCGCGTGCTTATCTTCGTTTGAATCATGTGATAAATCACCATGATTATTGCTAACTGATTCAACTTCGTGATAATCAGATTCATGAGAACTACCATGAGATGATTCGTCCGCTAAAATTTCCTTGACTTGTTCTAAAGATTTATGAGAATTGACATAACTATAACCCCAACCCAAAGCTCCTAATACTATAAGAGTAATAGAAAATATTTTTAATCTGTTTGAAATAGTATACATTTTTTCTAAGCCTTTATTTAATTTTCTAAATCTGATTTTAATTTCAACACATAATGTGTTACCAACCATCTTTCTTCATCGTTCAGTTGATTTGCATAAGAACCCATAGAGTTTTTACCAAAATAAATTGTATGGTATACACTACCTTCATTAATAGATCTACCTACGTCTGAATAACTTGGGATCCCTAATATTTTTTCTCTTTTCATTAAAATACCTTGACCGTCTCCTTTGTTTCCATGACAAACAGCACAATATATATTATATAATTCTTTACCCTTTTTCATATCAACTTCTAGTATTGAAAATGGATTTTTTAAATTGCTTTTAGCTAGATCATATCCAGCCGTATTATTCTCATATTCAAATAGAGAATGTCCTCTTGCAATAGTTCCAACAGGTGGAATAAGAGCAGAGTTACCTTTTTCAAATATATCATACTCTCCATAGGTGTCATATGGGATTGACCTATACATGTTAGGCATGTATTCATAATTAGGAGTACCCTTAGAGTTGCAAGAGTTTAGTATCCCTATAACTGAAGTAAGTATTAATATTTTAAATATATTTTGCATAATATTAATGAGATTCTTTTTCAATAATTTTTATTTCTACGGCACCTGATTCTTTAAGAATTTTTTCTAAATCTTTTAATTTACTCGATGGATCTATTTCCATTAAAAAATGATCATCAGTAGTTCTTTTATCAGGGTTCTCTGCATTTTTAAAGGGCCACATTCTACTTCTAAGATAAAATGTGATTACCATTAAGTGGGCAGCAAAAAAAACTGTTAATTCAAACATAATTGGAACAAATGATGGCATATTTTCAATATAACTAAAGCTTGGCTTTCCACCAATATCCATCGGCCAATCCTCAATCATAATATAATTCATCATAAGAATAGAAACAGTAAAACCTATACACCCATATATAAACGAAGCAATAGCAATTCTAGTAGGCTCTAAGCCCATAGCTTTATCTAGCCCATGAACAGGAAAAGGAGTGTAAATTTCTTCGATATGAAACTTTTCATCTTTAACCATTTTTACAGCAGACAATAAAACATCATCATCATTGTAAATAGCATGAACGAATTTTGAAGACCCCATTACTTATTTATTTTTTATTATAGAAATTTTAGAAGTTCTTTTGTCAGCACCTGTGCCAACTAAAGATTCTCCAGAATCTCTTAAGTTTTTATATTTTTCCCCTGAACTTTTTAATATCGTCTTAACTTCAGCTTGTGCTATTACAGGAAATGTTCTTGCGTATAATAAAAATAACACAAAAAAGAATCCAATCGTGCCAATGAAAATTCCTATTTCAACAAATGTTGGTGAAAACATTGTCCAAGATGAAGGTAAATAATCTCTATGTAATGATGTTACGATAATAACAAACCTCTCAAACCACATTCCTACATTTACTACTATTGAAATAAAGAATGAAAACATAATGCTAGTTCTTAATCTTTTAAACCACATAAATTGAGGAGAAAACACATTACAACTCATCATCATCCAATAAGCCCATGCATAAGGACCTGTCGCTCTATTTAAAAATGCATATTGTTCGTATTCGACTCCTGAATACCAAGCAATAAATAATTCAGTTATGTAAGCAACCCCAACAATAGATCCCGTAATCATAATTACTATATTCATTAGTTCAATATGCTGAACTGTAATATAATCTTCAAGATTACATACTTTTCTCATTATTATCAGTAGAGTATTAACCATTGCAAAACCAGAAAATATTGCTCCTGCTACAAAGTAGGGAGGGAATATTGTTGTGTGCCATCCAGGGATTACTGAAGTAGCAAAATCAAAGGATACTATGGTGTGAACTGATAAAACTAAAGGAGTCGCTAACCCAGCTAAGACTAGAGAAACTTCCTCAAATCTTTGCCAGTCTTTGGCTCTTCCTGACCAACCGAAACTCAGTAAACTGTAAATTTTCTTTTGAAATGGTCTTACTGCTCTATCTCTAATCATTGCAAAATCAGGAAGAAGACCTGTCCACCAAAAAACTAAAGAAACTGATAAATATGTTGAAATAGCAAAAACATCCCAAAGTAAAGGAGAATTAAAATTAACCCATAATGAGCCAAATTGGTTAGGTATTGGCAATACCCAGTATGCTAGCCATGGTCTTCCCATGTGTATAATTGGAAATAACCCTGCTTGAATAACTGAGAAAATTGTCATTGCTTCAGCAGACCTGTTAATTGCCATTCTCCATTTTTGTCTGAAGATTAATAAAACAGCAGAAATTAGAGTACCTGCGTGACCAATACCTACCCACCAGACAAAGTTTGTAATATCCCATGCCCATCCAACAGTTTTATTTAATCCCCATACCCCGATACCAGTAGAAATAGTATAAACAATGCAACCTATACCCCATAAAAATGCAAGTAGAGCTAATGAGAATACAATCCACCATTGTTTATTTGCTTGCCCCTCAACAGGTCTTGCAATATCAACAGAAACATCATGGTATGATTTTTCTCCTGTTACTAATGGTCTTCTAATAGGTGCTTCGTAATGAGACGCCATAATACTATATTATTAACTATTTTTATTATTTCTAACTTTAACTTGATACACTACATTTGGTTTTGTACCAACTGTGTCTAACAGGTGATAAGCTCGATCATCTTTAATTAAACTTGATATTGGACTTTCTTCTTCATTTATATCTCCAAATCTCATGGCACCACTACTACAAGCAGCAGAGCAAGCACATGAATCATTGAATTCTCCCTTTGATACTGGTCGACCTTCAACCTTAGCTTTTAAAATTACAGCCTGAGTAGTTTGTATACAGAAAGAACATTTTTCCATAACTCCTCTAGATCTAACGGTAACATCTGGGTTTAAAACCATTCTTCCAAGATCATCATTCATATGATAATCAAATTCATCGTTCTCATTATATAAGAACCAATTAAACCTTCTAACCTTGTAAGGGCAATTGTTAGCGCAATACCTAGTGCCAACACACCTGTTATATGTCATTTGATTCTGCCCTTGTCTACCATGAGTAGTTGCAGCAACAGGACATACTGTTTCACAAGGAGCGTGATTACAATGTTGACACATTATAGGCTGAAAAGCAACTTGCGGATTTTCAGACGGGTTTTCCATTTCTTTAAAAGTAGATAAAGAACTCCCTAGGCCACTAATATTATCTTTTTTAATGTCATCACTTTCAAAAGAACCTTCTGACGAATAATATCTATCAATTCTAAGCCAGTGCATATCACGACTTTTTCTTATTTCACTTTTACCTACTACTGGCACATTGTTTTCTGCATGGCATGCAATAACACAAGCTCCACAACCTGTGCAAGCATTTAAGTCAATTGACAGGTTAAAGTGGTGACCAATAGATCTGTCGAATTCATCCCACAAATCAACAGATGGAGATGATACAGGAGTTTCTTCATGATTCAAAGAAACTACTGCTTCTGGGTTCCAAACATTAGAATCTTTAGTATTAAAAATTTCAAGGTTTGTTTCTTTTATAACATCTCCTCTACCCATTAAAGTATTGTGAAGCTGAACACATGCAAACTCATGAATTTCATCGGTTGCAGTGATTTTAATTGACTGCACAGATTTAGAATCTTTAAATAATTCATATCCACTAACACCAGTCATCATAACCTCTTTAATCCCTCTTTTTCTTCCATACCCAAAAGAAAGTCCAACAGTACCTTTAGCCTGTCCAGGCTGAATCATAACAGGCACTTTAATCTCTCTATCATCTAAAGTTATAATAGCATATTTACCATTTAATCCACCATCAGCACCGTTTTTACTTTGATTAAAAAAGGTAGATGGTTCTAGATAAAGGTTTAGGTTTTTTGCATCAACTTCTGAAATGGTTAAATAATTATCCCAAGTAGTTCTGGTGATAGGGTCAGGAAATTCTTGAAGCCACGGATTATTAGCACATTGTCCATCTCCCATACCTGTTTTTGAGTATAGGTTTAGTTCAAATGTGTTTTCGGTTTTAACTTGAATTGCACTAACAAGTGATGAAATAGAAACAGAAGAATTATTTTTTTTACTTATAAAACTTGATCTAGAATTAACAGATTTTTTATTTTCATATATTCCATCATGTAATGCTTCGTTCCAAGTTTTGCCAGACAATATGTTTTTTTTCCAATTAGATTTTACGTAATCGTGGAATGTAGTGCTATTGTTATTCCATAATAACAATATTTCTTGAAACTGCTTAGTATCAAAAATAGGTCTTATGGTTGGTTGCGTAATCGAATACTCACCTTTAGTCATTTCTGCATCTCCCCAAGATTCTAAATAATGTGGTGAGGCAGCAAGATAGCTTACATGCTGAGCTGTTTCATCATTTTTCATTGAGAATAAAATGGATAACTCGGTTTTTTTCAAGCCTTCAATGAAAGAATTTGAGTTTGATAAAGTATAAACTGGATTAACACCAGACATAATGATAGCTCCAACCTTGTCATTATTCATATCAACAATTAGCTTCTCAACATCCTTGTCATTTCCTTGTCTTGTAAATATGGTTTTATGAGGCTGAAAAGCTTCTGAATTTAATTTTTGATTAATCTCTAGAACTAAACTTTGGTAATCAAAATCTTGTATTCCAGAAACAACTACCGGGTTTTTACTAAGCAGTAATTCACTCATTAAATTATTAACAACTTTACTAAGCTTATCACTTAATTTAATGTCAGATGTTTTATTAAATAGTTTTGAATAAATTGATAACAAAACTAGTTTTTGATCATTTTGATTTATTGGATATCTATTATCGGCATTAGCTCCAGTTAAAGACATGTTGGCCTCAAAATGAACATGCCTTGACATTTTACCTTTGGTAGGTATCCTAGACTTCCCATAGTTAGAGTCAAAACCGCCACCTTGCCAGTCTCCTAATATATCAGCACCTACTGATAAAATGAAATCTGATTTTGAAAAATCATAATTTGCCAAACCTCTAATTCCATATTTAGTCTGATATGCATCTAAAGCAGCTGATTCTGAAATAGCATCATACACAATGTGTTTTGTATTTGGATAGCTTTCTTTAAATTCTTTTATTAACTTATAGGTGGATGGACTTGCAAAAGTCTGAGTTAGAAAGACGATTGACTTTGAACTATTTCTTAATAAATTTAGTTTTTTCTTAGTATCATTATTAAACTCAATCCAAGAACTTTCCTGTTGGTTTTTAAATGGCTTAGCTAATCTAAAGCTATCATATAAATCTAATACAGAAGCTTGAACTCTAGCATTAGCAGAAGCAGAAATTGGTGCTAATTTGTTTTTTTCAATCTTTATCGGTCTACCCTCTCTTGTTTTAATTAAAACATTAGCAAAGTCATAACCATTAGCTATAGTAGTAGCATAATAATTAGCTACTCCTGGGATTATTTCTTCTGGCTGAACAACGTAAGGGATTGATTTAATTACTGGGCCTTCACAAGCAGCTAAAGATGCAGCTGCAGTACTAAAACCAACAAACTTTAGAAAATCTCTTCTGGTAGTTGAAGAGTCTGACATACTTTTATCATCACCTAAAAATTCGTCAACAGGAATCTCTTCAATAAACTCTTTTTGTTCTAAAGACTCTATAGCATTGTTATTTAGCGGATTTAAGTCTGCTAAATTTTTCCAATATTTCTTATTCTTATTTGATGACATAAATAATTATATATAAAATATTAATAATGACATTTACCACATTCTAAACCACCCATTTGAGCAGCAGTTAACTTATCAACTCCATACTTCTTGGATAACTGTTCATGAATCTTTTCGTAATACTGATTGTCTTTAACTTTTACATTCGTTTCCCGGTGGCAATTAATACACCAACCCATTGTTAGAGGGGAGTATTGATACATTATCTCCATTTCTTCAACTGGTCCGTGACAAGTTTGACATTCAATGCCAGCCACAGAGACGTGTTGCGCATGATTAAAGTATGCGAAGTCAGGAAGGTTGTGGATTCTAACCCACTTAACAGCTTGTGTTTCACCAGTGTACTCTTGAGATTCGTCGTCCCATCCAACAGCTTTATATAGTTTTTGGATTTCAGCATCATAAAATTCTTTTGAATACTCTTCGGTAGTTTCACCATTATATTCATAAATAGATTTATGACAATTCATACAGACATTTAGAGATGGTATTCCAGAGTGCTTGCTAACACGAGCAGAAGAATGACAATACTTACAGTCAATTTCATTATCACCTGCGTGAATTTTGTGAGAGTAGTGAATTGGTTGGACGGGCTCATAGCCTTGATTAACTCCAATTTGCATAAGGAAACCGTAAACAAAATAGGCACTAACTAGCAGCATTAAAATAGCACTACAAAGTAATAAAAATTGATTATCGACAAATGCTTTCCAAAGTGGTTTTCGAGTCGATATTTTTTTTGTAGGTAATTCTATATTGCTTTCAACGGCAAACCTTCTAAGGGTTTTGTTCACTAAAAATAATCCTAATGCCAAAAGCAAGAAGACAAAAGCAAAAGCTCCTAATATTATTTCATTAGATATACCGTTAGAATTATTTCCATTTTCGACTGTAACTTCGGATATTTTGGCAACAGGCACGGCTTTTTCTTGTGCTGTATAAGAAAGTATATTATCAATTTCAGAGTCAGAAAGCTGAGGAAAAGCAGTCATTGCAGAGCCATTATATTCGGCATATATCTTATTCGCATAGTCATCTCCGGATTTGATAAGAGATGCACTGTTTCTAATCCATGAATACATCCATTCTTTATCTAATCCTTCCTCATTGTATAATCTGTTTTCAACACCCCTTAGAGCTGGACCAGTCATTTTTTTATCAAGCTTGTGACAAGCTGCACAATTAGAATTAAATAAAGCTTTCCCCTTAACAGGGTCTAATTCTTGAGCGAAAGAAGAGGTATTAAAAATAAATACTATAGCAAGCAGTAATTTTCCAGCGAGCTTGTATAAAAAATTTGTTGAATTTTTAATAGAGTAAAATTTAGAGTTTAATTTTTTATATTTTTTGTTCATTCAAAAAGAAAAAATCGTTCATAAAAATCAAGCACAAAAATAACACATATAGACGATTATTTAATGATCACATATGCTAATTTTTTTGTTAAATTATAATTTATAAGCATTCTAAATAATAAATCTAGAGCATATCAAAAATAACTATACATTTGTAGTTCAAAAATACTTAAAAAATGAATAGGATAATTATTTACATGTGCATATTTATTACTTCTGAATACTCATATTCACAGTCTGATTTAATACAAATAAAACAGAATCCTAAAATAGACAGCTTAATAAAATTAAAAAAAGAAATTAATGAGAATTTATTCAACCTAAAAATTCAAATATTTAGTGGTAAAAGAGATAAAGCCTTAGAACTAATCAGCAGTCATACAAAAAATAAATACCCAGGCGACAAAATTAAGCTTGTCTACGAAACCCCCAATTATAAAGTCTGGGTTGGAGATTTTTTCACACAACTTCAGGCAGATAAAAAATTATTATTAATTAAAAAAAAATATCCAGAGGCTTTTATATTTAGGCCAAAACCTAAAGTTCAGAACAAAGAAGTAGATTTAGAAAAAATTAATTAATAAACTATTTGAGTTTCTTTTTAATTTCTACTTGCTGGAAACCTTCAATAACATCTCCCTCTTTAAGGTCATTATAGTTTTTGATTTGTATACCACAATCATACCCTTTTGCAACTTCTTTAGCATCATCTTTAAACCTTTTCAGTGAAGTTAACTCACCTGAGAAAACTACGATACCATCACGAATGAGTCTAATTCCACAATTTCTAAATATCTTACCAGTAGTCACCATACATCCTGCAATAGTTCCTATTTTTGATATCTTGAATGTTTCTCTAACTTCTGCAGTACCAGTAATTTCTTCTTTGAAATCAGGTGATAACATACCCTCCATAGCATCTTTAAGGTCGTTTATAGCATCATAAATTATTGAGTACATTCTAATATCAATCTCTTCTTTGTCTGCTATTTGTTTGGAATTTCCAGTTGGCCTAACATTAAATCCAATAATTATTGCATCTGAAGCTGAAGCTAACAAGACATCACTTTCAGTTATAGCTCCTACTCCTTTGTGAATAATATTTACCTGTATTTCTTCAGTTGATAATTTTTGGAAGGAATCTGTTAATGCCTCAACAGAACCATCTACATCACCCTTAAGGATAATATTTAATTCTTTAAACTCTCCTAAAGCGATTCTTCTACCAATTTCATCCAAAGTAATATGTCTTTGTGTTCTAACTGACTGCTCTCTTTGTAACTGAGTTCTTTTCACTGCGATTTGTTTAGCCTCTCTTTCGTCAGCAAAAACAGTAAACTTATCACCTGCTTGAGGAGCACCATCTAAACCAAGAATTGAAATTGGAGAGGATGGACCTACACTTTCAACATTATTCCCTCTTTCATCTTGCATAGCTTTTACTTTACCACTATTTTTTCCAGCAAGAACAAAGTCACCAATTTTTAATGTACCTGTTTGCACAAGAATAGTGGAAACATAACCTCGACCTTTATCTAAAAAGGCTTCAACAACTGTTCCAGAAGATGCTCTGTCTGGATTAGCCTTAAGCTCTAAAAGCTCAGCTTCTAATAAAACTTTCTCTAACAAATCATCCACACCATCACCCTTTAAAGCCGATATATCATGAGATTGAATTTTACCACCCCAATCTTCAACCAGTAAATTCATTTGCGAAAGACCTTCTTTTATTTTATCTGGATTTGCAGTTGGTCTATCAATTTTATTAATAGCAAAAACTATAGGGACTCCCGCAGCTTGAGCATGAGAAATAGCCTCTTTCGTTTGTGGCATAATATCATCATCTGCTGCAATAACAATTATTGCTAAATCTGTTACTTGTGCTCCTCTTGCCCTCATTGCAGTAAATGCCTCGTGACCAGGAGTATCAAGAAAAGTAATTTTTTGCCCACTAGATAGCACTACACTATAAGCTCCAATGTGTTGAGTAATACCACCCGATTCTCCTGCAATTACATTTTCTTTTCTAATATAATCTAATAAAGAAGTTTTTCCATGATCAACATGACCCATGACCGTAACAATTGGTGCTCTAGGCTTTAAGTCCTCTTCTGAATCTTCGATTTCTTCAATTGATTCTTCAATATCTGCAGTTACAAACTCAACACTATAGCCAAATTCTTCAGCTACAATACTAAGCGTTTCTGCATCTAATCGCTGATTCATTGTTACCATCATCCCAAGAGTCATACATGCGGAAATAATTTCAGTAACAGAAACATCCATCATTGTAGCTACCTCACTTGCAGTAACAAATTCCGTTACCTTAAGTAACTTACTTTCAGCCTCAACGTTGGCTTGTTCATCTTCTGTTTTTTGTCTGTGTTGGTCTCTTTTATCTTTTCTGTATTTAGCAGCCTTACCTTTTGAGCTTTT
>Ga0209711_10000731_pt1 | contig 33613 bp, 28 predicted proteins | sample ArcticOcean_MG_C_7_FD_187441 | JGI IMG/M metagenome (GOLD analysis project Ga0209711, IMG submission 187441) | Marine microbial communities from western Arctic Ocean - ArcticOcean_MG_CB11_88 (SPAdes) (version 2) | ecosystem: Environmental > Aquatic > Marine > Oceanic | place: Arctic Ocean...
AGTAAAACCTAGAGAATAGTCAATTTTGTTTGGATTACGTGGCATCCCTTCATCATAAAGCACCTGTATACAGCGTACAAGCCTAAATTGACACTATATGATGTTTGTCCCGAATGTAAAAGCCCTGACCGTGAGAGGGGTGGCGAGGAGAAGTCTGCGCAGAGAATTTTTGAGCATGCGTCTGAGGTGTTTGATGTGGAAAAGCTCTGGTGGGATAGTCGAGATTGGGACGGTGCTGGGGTCTTTGGTAAGTTTGGTCAGATCCGCAAGATGTTTTATAATCCTGAATCTGCAAGGGCACTCAGGAATGTAATTGAGAAGAACCGCCCTGATGTGATCATGTGTCATAATATCTATCAACCCCTTTTCTCCCCCTCTCCGATCTCCACAACAACGTCCTCAGCAAAAATAAAGAGACAGACAAACAATATGATACGCGCTCTGAGTGAGCCTCAATCGACGAAGACTTGAACATCCCAAAAAATGCATAAGCAGAACAAGTCGGAGATGGCTACGCCGAGGACATTTCATAACAGTTTTTTGCTTCATTGGTTTATTATGAAATGTAGGCTTGATCTTGCGACGGCTTTATAGGTATATCTACATTATTAATTACTGAGAAGTCGTTGTTGAAAAAACCTCACCCTACCGATCTCGCAGTTTGTTATTATTCCTCGAAGTGAAAATCGCAGTAGCCGACTCCCGCGGTGCATTTTCTGCCAGACTTTCACACAACTAAAAAATAAACCACTAAGTACTTAGTTCACGCTCGCCCTCTCGTCAGGGGGAAGATATGCTAAGACGCTAACCTAAAAATAAATATGAAACTTATTACACCTCAGAAAATCACGACTCTTCTTGCGGCTTTTATATTCACTAGCTGTGCAACATCCTACGACACAAAAAAATCCTTCTGGACCGGTAATACTGGATTTTCAGAAACTCAACTTGGATCAAACGTGTGGCAAATTGATTTCACTGGAAATACACACACGAACAGAGACACAACCAAAAAATATACATTAAAGAAAGCTGCACAAATAGCTATTAGAGAGGGTTATCCCTACTTTATCGTTGCTGAAGGCCAAACAAATAGAGATGTAACAGGCTCCAATTACGCTGGAGGTTATAACGGTAATAACAATTATAACGGTTATCTAGGTGGATCCTCATACGTAAACACCAAGACTGTCACTACAATGACAATAGAACTACTCAGCAAAAAAGTTAGTTCAAAAGGCTTAGTTTATGAAGCGAATTTCCTAAATAATAGACCATAAATATGGCTAGTATTAAGTTGCGGTGTAACCTTAGATCGCCTTTTTCATGCCTCTTATAATTAATAAGAGTTCGATCATATAATTTAGAATTATACGCATAGAAATTGATTGTGGAAGGTGTGGTTCATAGGGATGTGACTGCGCTATTTGTTATACTGATACTAAGTTGACCTATAGACAAAGCGTGTAAAAAGAGGCAATATTACCAATCGATTTTTTTTCGGTCACGGATGAATTGTCCGGTTAGTGATTGGGGGGCTTCGGTCGCAAGCCAGACGATTGTGTCGGCTCCTTCTTGGACGGAGAGGTCTGCATTTTCGCCGCCCATGTCGGTGCGGACCCAGCCTGGGGATGCTGCATTTACGGAGATTCTTTTATCAGTTAGGGCTGCGGATTGTTGGCGGGTGAGTGCATTGAGGGCCGTTTTTGAGATGGAGTAGGCGGGGGCGGTGTCTGACATACTGGTGAGCTGGCCGAGTTTTGAGGAGAGGTTGATGACTCTTGCGCCGTCGTTACTATTTTCTAGGAATGGGAGGAAATTTTGGGTCACGAGTATTGGCCCGATGGTGTTGGTGCGAAGGGCTTGATTGATGAGTTCTGGCTGAATATTGAGGATTGATTCTTCTTTATCGGGAAAGATTCCAGCATTGTTAATGAGTATGTCTAATGAGTCGCCGAAACGCTGTTTGTATTCTGTGGCTGCGGAGGCGATACTGGTTTCACTTGCTACGTCCATTAATAGGAATTCAACGCCGAGGTCTGATGCTGCTGCTAGGCCTTTTTGTGAATTACGTGCAGATAAGATGATAAAGTGTCCAAGCTCTTTGAGTTTTTTAGCCGTTTCATAGCCGATTCCACGATTTGCGCCAGTGATGAGGACTTTCTTTTGTGGTGTGTTCATTTTGATAGGTATTTTATAGCGACTCCTATTTCACTTCGAAGAATCCTCGCATGACTTTGTCGTGGCCGGGGAAGGTGCAGATGAAGGGGTATTTACCTGGTGTGGTTGGGGCCTTGAATTTGAGGACTTGAGTTTGTCTTCTCTCTAACATTTTGCTGTGGTGCAGGATGTCGTCGGTCTTCGGAATGAATTCTTTTTTGAATCCGTCTGCTCCCATAGCAATGGCAGCGGCCGCTACTTTGTCTGCCGTGCCGGGTTTTACGATGACGATGTTGTGAGGAAGTGCATCTGGGTTTACGAAGGTAAGTTCAACTTGTTTGCCAGCCTTGAGTGAGATGGATTTCACATCGAAACGTAGCTGCTCAATCACGCTGTTAATACGGATGTGCGTGAGTGCTGGGGTGTCTTTGATGATACCACCTTTGATGATGTGCATTTCTTTTTCTTTGACTATTTTCTGGGCACCTTTTGCTGGATCTGCTGGTCCCCAGTGATGTTTCACTGTTGCGGCAGCGATACGTGCGTGTGGTTCAGGTGATTGTAGGACGAGCTCAAGTAGGTCTGTATCGCGAACATTGTGTTGCTGATGGAGCCAGAGAGCTTCTAGCAGATGGTGCGCGTGGCTTTTGTCTTTAGGATCGAATTGCTTGATCCATTGGCTAGCGGCCTTGATGACCTCGGAGGTGTCACGCTCTGAGAGTTCGATGCGGGTGCGGTGACGCACTCCGTTCACTGGGTGCTTGAGGTTCTCGAGTAATTCATTGATGCTAGCCCCGGCGATTTTCACTGGCTTCTGTAGCGGCTTCTTGGTGTAAACCATGCGGAAGATACGACCGTGCTTTTTGTCGCGGTGTGGGTCGCGGATGTTGTGCTGCATGTGTCCGATGATGAGGTTATGCCAATCGGAAATATAGAGTGCTCCGTCAGCTCCGAAGACGGTATCTGAAGGGCGGAAGTTCTTGTCATCACTGCGGAGGAGATCAGGAGTAGGTGTGCCCCAGACTTCACCTTGTTTGTATTTCTTTTCTGGGAATCCATCGCGGTGAAGTTTGTAACGTTTTAAGCCAAGATAGCCGATGGTGTTGCAGAGGATGAAGTCTTGCTGCATTTCATCTGGGAAGTTGCTGCTAGAAATGATGGCATCTGCTGCCACTGGACGAACTTCTTTTTTGACGAGTGGAAACATTTTAAATCCGTTGCCTTGTGGGCGCACTTGGTAAGAGCGTCCACCGGTGCCATCGTTCGCGTAGTGGTAACCCCAGTTATCGAATGAGGTGCCGTGTGGGTTAGGGCTATTGCTCGCGTGAAAGGCGATGGTGTGCCTGCGTGGATCTAGGCGGTAGGTCGCGGATGCGCCGGTCCTGAGTGAAGTGCCCCATGGGTGCTCGTGGTTGTGCTGAAGGAAAATGCCACTTTGCCAGTAGATGCCACCGTCGGGTCCAAAGACGAGATTATTCGCGGCGTGGTGCGTGTCTGATGAGCCGACTCCCTGAAGAAGGATTTGTCTAAAATCTGCCTTGCCGTCTCCGTCTGTGTCTTTGAGGAAAATGATATCTGGCTGAGTGGTGACGATGACGCCGCCATTCCAAAATTCAAACCCTAGGGGGCAATGCACTTTAGCAAATTCTACTAGCACGTCTGCCTTGCCGTCACCATTGGTGTCCTTGAGTGTGATGATGGCGTCACCCATTTCTTTTTTGGGTTCCCACTTAGGATAGGTGGGCCAGACTGCTGCCCAGATGTGTCCTTCTGCTCCTACTTGAAGCTGGACCGGATTTGCGAGCTGTGGAAATTCTTTTTCGGAAGCAAATAAGTTGACTTTAAAGTCTTTGGGGACGTGCATTTTATTGAGACTTTCTTCCCCAGAGAGATAATCTAAATTTCCTTCTTTAGCAGAACTAGAGGATTTAGATCCTCCGCCTACGTTTGATACTACCTTGATAGGCTGAGGAACATTACTGTCGTCTACTTTATGAGATTTATCATTAGCGGCGGACCAGATACTGAGATCGCGGTTGGCGGTCATGACATCTAGCATGATGAGTTCGTGTTGGAGAACGGTTGCATTGCTTTGACCGGCGACAAATTTCAGATTGGATCTGCCCCCCCAAACATCGTTTCCATCCACTGCGCGGTAGCGGTGGTGCCAGTGTAGGTTTTTATCTAATACTGTTGCATGGAGTTCTTTATCTACTTTGGAGCTATCGATTTTTTTGCCTGAGAGTGCGGAGGTGATGACTTCGCCGAGTAGTCTGTATCCATGCTCGTTGAGGTGCGCTCCGTTGATGGTGAGTGGTGCGGCTGTTGATTTGTAGAGATCTAGTGTGGGATGGAAGAGGTCGATGAACTGCACTTTTGCGTCAGCGTCAGCGTCAGCGGCGGCCTTACGAGTGGCTTCTGTGATGGCTTCGAGTCTTGGGTTATGAGCGGAGCCGTCTGGGAGATTTGGATCGTTGAGGTTCTCAAAAGCGATGGGGCTGAAGAGGACGATATGAGGTTCTGATTTTCCGTTTGGCTTGAGAGCTTTGTAACGTGCGACCATTTTCGTTAACTCAGCTTGATAGGCTTCCGGCTTGTTCGCGAATGACTCATTGTAACCAAAAAAACAGAAGATAGTGTCAGCTTTGATGTGTTTTAGGTAATCATCTTCTTTAGTGAATCCCTTTGAACGAGGCCTGCTGTTTGGTTGATCTCCGCTGAGGCTGAGGTTGCGGAATGATAGCTCTTTGTCTTTTAATGCAGATTGGAGTAAGGTTTCTGTCCATCCAGAATGCTGCATACGATCCGCTAGTCCATTACCTACTATAGCGATGACTTGGCTCTTTTTGAAATCGAGTTGAGTTTGGTTTTCTGCTTTAGTCGAGAGCTGCTGCGCATGTGAATGAAGTGCGGCTGAGAGACTAAGGGTCGCGGAGAGAAGTAAAGATTTATAAATTTGCATAAGTCTTATACTCGAATCATGGAGCGGATCTTGCAAGAAAGAATTTCAGGGAACGAATGCTAGAAAAAATGGTGGTGACGCCACCATTATGCAGTGAGCCTCATTTACAGTCTAATCGTTTCCATTTTGATTAGGCTTTTGACGGAGTTGCTTTTTCTCGCCTTGTTTTGATTTGCCGTCCAATATTTTATTCTTCTGTCTGCGGGAGCGGCGGCGTTTTTGACGACGTATTTTATCTTGAGCTTGCTGCCTGGCTGATTCAATACCGAGGATTTTTTCTTGGAATGTCTCGCAAAGTTCTTTTCTGGCGATGAAGCGGTTGAGCTCACGCGAGCGCTGAGCCTGGCATTTTACCTCGATGCCAGTGGGTGTGTGCTTGAGGTAAACACAGCTGGCGGTTTTATTTATTTTCTGTCCACCGCTACCTGATCCACGGATGAATTTCTCGATCAGGTCAGAGGGGAGGATGCCGAGCTTAGTCATGAGTGCTTCGAGGGTTTTCCATTTATCCGGGCTGGGCATGATTTTAGGGTGGAGGATAAAGGGGAAAGGTTAAAGGATAAAGGTTAAAGGGTGATGGTATTATCTATGGCTTGACTGAATGAGGGGGAGGGATCATAAGCAAATCATGTTTAAGGGAACTTTCACGGCTATTGTCACGCCATTCAAAGATGGACAGGTAGATGAAGCTGCATTTCGTAAGCTTATTGATTTTCAGATCGAAAGCGGGGTAGAGGGCATTGTGCCAGTGGGGACTACGGGGGAATCTCCGACACTCGGACGGGTTGAGCACCTTGAGGTGATCCGGATGGCTGTTGAGCAAGTCGCAGGTAGAATACTAGTGATAGCGGGAACGGGTGCGAATGCTACGGCTGAGGCTATTTATCTAACAGAAGAGGCTGAAAAGTTGGGGGTTGATGCCTCATTACAGGTAACTCCTTATTATAATAAGCCGTCACAGGAAGGTTTATATCAACATTTTAAGGCGGTGTCGGAGTGCACTAAACTACCTATTATGTTGTATTCAGTGCCGGGGAGATCGGTAGTGAGCATCGAGCCAGAGACGGCGGGGCGTTTGGCTAGGGATTGTGATAATATTTTGTCTATTAAGGAAGCCGGCGGTGATCCTGGGAGAGTGGATTTACTGAAGGCTGCGTTGCCTGAGGGATTCCCGATATTGTGCGGAGATGATCCGTTGACGCTAGAGTTCATGAAACGCGGTGCTGTGGGCTCAGTGTCTGTGGCATCTAATATCATTCCAACAGCGATGTCTGATCTCGTGAGAGCGATGAACGCCGGAGATCTAGCTCGTGCAGAAGCGATTCATGCTGAGTATGCTCCGTTGTTGGACTCACTGATGGGAATAGACACTAATCCTGTGCCAATTAAGGCGGCGGTGGCGCTGATGGGGATGTGCGAGCAGGAAATAAGATTACCCCTAGTGAGTCTATCTGCTGCGAATATGGAGGCTGTTAGAGAGCTGTTAGAGAAGTTTAAATTGGTCTAGAATGATCGATAAGAGTTAGAGCAATCCCGGCGGGGTGTGTTTTCTTTGGAGTTGACCTGTGGCTTTTGGCTGGGTAAATTTTGTTGCTTATGAAACACACTAAATTTTTTGCTGTCGGAGTTTTTTGCGCTGTCCTGCCATCTTGTTCATTATTGAAAAGTGCGGCGCGCGTTCCGGGCAGCCTTATCCAATCTGTGGGAAGAACTGCAGGCTTGAATGTCAGTAACGAAGAGCCTATGAAGACTGATGTGGAGAAGCAGGAGGAAGAGGCTAACAAGATTTATTAGTTGCCGTAAGAGCATAAGGTTCCCTTTCAAGGAACTATTTTTGAAGGGGTTTTCACCCCGGGATACGGCGTTTTCTATACCAGGTCTGGTATGAAATGATTGAGCGGCCAAAGATTTATCATCTTTCTAAATGACCACGAGCTAAATCCTAAATGTTAGAGTTCTTCGTTATAAAATATTTTAACGTATTTCATTTTCATTTCCTCATCGTAGCCGCGTTCTAGGATGTCTGATTCCCGCTCGGCGAAGCCTGGGGTGAAGCGCATGATGACTCCTGTGTCTAGCTTGAGCGTGCCTTTGATTTTGCTGCTGGCTTTCTTGAGCTGGTGCTTGGAGATGGTGAATTTGTCGTCGATTGCTTCGCCGTCTTCGTCTTTAAATTGGGTTTTGTAGGTTTGGAAATTCTCTACTAGGCTGGGATCTTTGAGGACCTCTTCTTGGAAGTGTGCTTCATCAAATTGCTCGCGCTCGTTCATGTAGGTGATCGCGTCATTGGCCACTCGGTAGCGCTCTTCGGTGGGGACGTCCCCGGGGAGTCCATCTTCTGCGAATGAGACGCACATGTCCGCATATTTACGGGTCTTGAAGTCGTTGTCTTTTTTGGCGCGTGCGCCTAGGAAGTCACGCACCCAGAAGTTGGTGTCGGATCCTCCTTTATCAAAGGTGTAGAGTACGGTACCGTTTTCGCGTTCGGTGTCCAGGATGAGGCAGCCTTTGTCGATTTTATCTGGATAGATCCCGTTGTGGGTGGTGAGCTGGAGGTCGCCGTCTCTGTCAGAAATTTCTAGGAAGGGGAAGAGGCTTTCTGATTTAACGATGGCGATGGCGTTGGTGATCTTGCCATCGACCTTAATGCCCTCGATACTGGCGATACAGAGATCCCCAGATTTGATGTTGGGGTGTTTAGTTTGGTCGAAAAGATGTCTGGCGATCTTGCGTGAGTAGGTGAGGAATCTGTCTGTCTGATCAAAGATAGTGGTGGCGAAACTGAACATTTCGTTTAGCTCGATATTCGATGAATGATAAAAGCTGCTGGGGTCTAAATTTCTGAAAGGTTTGGTGAATGCAAGGGTGAGCATGTCCTTGTCTTGGTCACTGAATTGACAGAGTTCCTTGGAGGTTTTGAGGGACTCTCCTCGTTGTGGGTTACCTACTTTGGCGAGCGAGAGTGCGGTGATATTGGCGGTGTTGAAGTTGACGGTCATGGTTGAATAGTGAATGTTGAATGTTGAATATTAAATAGTGGGTGCTTGGGAAATGAAGCGGGTGGTCATAGTGAATTTCTTGAATATTAATTAAATCTCCAGAGGTGGATGTTGAAAAATTCTTTTCCGAGGGATTCTAATTGTTTTTTTTCTGAGGTGTAAAGTGAGGTTTTTGTGGTGGAGGGTTTGGCGCTGATGTTGTAGTGCTTGGCGATGTTGCAGGCGCGTTTGAGGTGCCAGGGGTCGCTTACGATGAGTACGGTTTTGAAGCCTTGATTGGCCATTATTTTGTGGGCTTCGGTGATATTTTCTTCGGTGGTCTGGGAGGAAGTTTCTATGTGAACTTGGTGTGGTAGAACGCCATTTTCTAGGCAGTATTTTCTGGCGACTTCGGATTCAGCATACTTTGCGTTATCGCCATACCCGCCGGTAAGGATAATGGATTTGACTCGGTTTTGTCTGAGTAGGAGGATAGCATGGTTGATGCGTTCCTTGAGCACTGGCGAGGGTTTTTGATGGTATGCGGCGGCTCCTAAGACGATAGCGCAGTCAGCTCTAGAGCCGTCATCGATGTGTCCGAAGCGGTGGATGTCCCACATTTGCCAGATGAAGTAGCAGGCGAGGAGGAGGCAGATCACGAGGATGCGGAACCAGCATCGCTTGCTCCAGTGCTTTAAGCGTGGGCGTGGTTTTTCACTGGTTTTTTCAGGGGAGGTGAGGTTGTGTGTAGGATCTGACACGGAGTAAGATTCTAGGGGTAAGTTTTTATTTTACAACTCCAATTAGGGTGATTTTAGGAATTCTAGGGTGAGATGGGAAGGTAGGGAAGGGCATCGAGCAAGCTTTGGTGGGCACCACGAATGTAGTGGAATTCGCCTTTGGTCTGGGTGACGACGAAGTAGGCGGTTTTGAATTTGAAAACGATGAGTGTGATAATGGCAGCGGGGAAGCCGAGGCTGGCATACTCGTAGTTTCTGGTGATGATTCCAGTGGAGGCAATAGCGATGAGCGCGAGGAATAAAGAGGTGAAGATGAAGATGCGGCGTTTTCGGATACGGGTGTAATGCTCTGAAAAATAGAAGGGGATTTTGTAGCGTGTGGTGAAGAAATATCTGAGGATTCTAGTCACTAATAGATAGATGATGACCGCGGGGAAGATAAAGCTAGGGTCGATATAGAAATAACAAAGACATAGAAGAAAGAAGCAAAGAGCAGAGGCCAAGTTGATCATTAATTTTGAGACTACAGGTGTTCTGGTAACCGTTATGTTTTTAGGCTCGATATTTGATTCTGGTGGGATAGGGATGCCGAATTTGGCACAGATGAGGGGGGATTTGAAATGCTGGTTGGCGACGAGTTCGTTTTGGAACGCGTAGCCGTCTTCTTTCAAGTAGGTGGTGTTGTCGGTGCCAGTGAGAGCGGACTTGGGCGTTGCGTAGGGATCGACTTCGGTTGGTTCCATTGAGGAGGGTATAGCGTGTATCTGAAAAAGAAACAACCCTAACTGAGGTGAGTCAGTTAGGGTCGAATGGGGAGATTTAAGATTTAAGGGTAAGATTTAAGTCTTTGGCTGTGTGCTTGGTGCTGCTGAACACGTGCTGTTCGCGCTGCGCGGATTACTCGGCGATTAATTTTACCGTTGTGTGGTTGAGACTAAATGAAGTCTTTGATGACGTCGTCTAGGCAGGTGATGAGGTGGGTCATGGTTTCTTCGGTTTCGTTGCCCATGTTTGAGATACGGAAGGTGATGCCTTTACATTTTCCGTAGCCGCCGTTGATGAGGAGGTTGTGCTTTGCTCTGAGCGCTTTGATGAAGCCGGAGACATCGAGGCGGTTGTCTGCGTTATCGATACAGAGGAGCGTTTGTGACTCGGATCCAGCTGGTGCGAAGTTTTTGAAGCCATGCTTGGTAGCCCAGGCGTTGAGCATTTGGTTGAGCCTGGTGTGGCGAGCGTAGCGGTTTTCTAGTCCTTCTTCTGCGATGGCATTTACTTTCTGGCGTAGTGCGTAGAGGAGTGCAATAGCTGGGGTGGACGGGGTGTTGTTGCCTGCGTCAGCTTTGGCGAATTCTAGGAAATCAAAGTAATAGCCACGGTTCTCAGTAGTCTTGGCGCGCTCCAGTGCTGCCTCAGATACGGCGAAGATGGCGAGTCCTGGTGGGAGCGCGAGGGCTTTCTGGACTCCCGCGAGGAGGACATCAATGCCGAGTTCATCCATGGGAGTGGCTACGGCGGAGAATGAGGATACGGTGTCGACTACTAGGAGGACATCATCGAATGATTTGACGACTGCTGCGATTTCGCGAAGCGGGTTCATAACGCCGGTTGACGTTTCGTTATGGACGAGGGTGACGGTGTCGAATCCACCTTCTGCGAGCTTAGCGCGGACGGCTTCGGGGTCGATGGCCTCACCCCATTCTACTTGAATCTTTTCAGCGTCTTTACCGCAGGATTTTGCCACACCATACCATTTATCTGAGAAGGCTCCGCAGCAGAGGTTGAGGACTTTTTTCTGTACGAGGTTTCTGATGGCTGCTTCCATGACTCCCCATGCGGATGAGGTGGAGAGGAAGACGTTGCGCTCGGTGCCGGCTATCTTTTTGAGATTAGGCTGAATGGATGCGTAGAGGGCTTCGAAATCTCCGCCGCGGTGACCCACGATGGGTTCTGCCATAGCAGCGTAGGTTTCTGGTGCGATATCGACTGGTCCTGGGATATATAATTTAGGTAGAGACATGGTGGGATTGGTTTGGAGTTTAAAGTTTAGAGTGTAAAGTTTAAAGTGCTGGTGTTGATGCTATTTGGTGATGAGCATTTTGATGCCGAAAGTGATGAGGGTGATGGCGAATACTTTGGTGAGAACTGGTGATCTGAGTTGGTGCATGAGGTCGGTGCCCCACCAGGCAGCGACTGCCGCTCCAGTGGCAGCGATAGCTACGATACGCCAGTCTATCTGGACCACTGTCTGAGGGCGTGCGTTGTTGAGTGTGGCGACGAGGGCGGTGATGACGATGACGGCGAGCGAGGTGGCGATGGCATTTTTGTGCTCCATCCCCAGTGCGGCTGTGAATGCTGGCACCATGATAATGCCGCCGCCTACTCCGCAGAGCGCGCCGAGGAGACCTGCGGCGGCGCCTACAGTGAGTGCGATGAGGATAGTTTTCATGGGGAAAAGGTTAAAGGAAAAAGGTTAAAGGATAAAGGTTAAAGGGGCTTGGGTTGTTGCGTATAGAGCCAGTGGCTCGGGTGATGAGACCGTGTGCAGCGTTGCTGTTATACGCGGGGTTGATGGAAACTGATAACGGGTAACTTTTTTCTTTTCTACGCGGTCCGGCGCTTTGCTGGCTGTTTAGAGCTGGAGATGAGTTCTACGATGAGGCGGTGGAGGATCATGCGGTGGTCTAGGGCGGTGGTGACTAGGTTTTTGTCTGCCTGGAGGCTGGATTCTAGCGCGTGCCTGAGTGCGCTCATGGGGTAGGCTCTGGAGGGGAGTAGGGCAAAGGCGAGTGACCAGGTGTTGACTCCGCCAGTTTTCTTTTGTGGTAGCCATTGGGTCTCGCTGCTGGGGAGGGAGCCGAGGACTTTGCCGATGTTGAAGCGGTCGAGCTGCTGGTTAGGGAATATTTGCTGGACGGCTTTCGCCATGAAGAGATTACGGATGGTTGGGATAAGGGAGGCGCGCAGTATGGCGATGGCGGATTCTCCTCTGATGAGTTGTTGGTCGATGAGTTCGAGTGCGCGGTTGGCATCCGCTTTCTGGATGGCACTACCGATCTCGAAGATGACTCCGGCGCGTGAGAGGGGGACTATTTTGCGCACGTCATCGATGTTGACGGTCTGGCGGTCCACGCCAGTATAAAGATCTAGTTTTTCTAGCTCGTTCTTGATCTGGCGGGTGTCTTCGCCAGCGAGTGCGACAAATAAGTCCATCGCATCTGGCTCGAAATTTAGCTTCAGAGTGGCGGCGCGTTTTTCTACTAAGAGGGCGACTTGTTCCTCCCATCCTTCCTTGGAGGTATCGAGTTTGTTGTGCTCAATGAGGTTAGCATTGGTCTTTAAATACTTAAAAAACCGACGGCTCTTGTGGATGGCTGAGGCGGAAATAATGAAGTGGATATCATCTCCAATGCCAGAACCTGCTTCGAGAATCTCTAACAGGGATTCTACGCCTTCTTTGGCGCGGGCGGCCTCACCGGTGCGGTCAGTGCCCATAAACGTAGCGCGCTTTAGCCAGACTACTTTAGCGCCGCCGAAGAACGGCAGCGTGAGCAAGGCCTGGATGGTCTCTAGGCAGATCTGGTGGGCGTGTTCAGCGTTATCAGCATTTCCATCGATGATGTCGTTTGCGAAGTCATCTCCCTCGGCAGGTTTGAGCTGGTTGAAGAGCTTGATGGCGGCTTCGGAGACTGCGCCATCGTCAGTTCCGTGGATGAGATGAATGTTTGATTTAGCTGATGTTGCTGACATGGTGTATTTTTAGCGTTGACTCTTTTTAGAGTGGACGAAGTTGACCAGCAAGCATTTTTCGATATTGCACTGAGTAAAACTTACCTCTATGCTGTAGATATGAATTGGGAATTGGCAGCTGAGAAAATTTTGACCACAATGATGGGGCATCTCGGATTCCAGATAGTGGTGGTAGCGGAAAATCTCGATGGCGGGTTATGCCTGAATATTTCCACTGAGCATAGTAAAAGTATCATCGGTAGAAATGGCGACCGCTTAGAGGACATCCAGTATCTGGTAAACAGAATTCTCCAAAAGCATTACCCAGAATCCCCGAGAGTGAAGGTGGACTGTGATCAATATCGCCAACAGCAGGAGGATGATCTGGTGAAAAAGGCGCAGGAGTTGGCAGTGAAGGTGGCAGAAACGGGCAAGTCTGTGAGAACGCGACCGTTGAACGCCTATTACCGCCGCCTTGTGCATAATGCGCTGACAGATGCACCCGTGGAGACGCGCTCGTCAACGTCACCAGCACGCTATAAGCGGATAGAAATCTCACCAAAATAATGGCTAATAATATGATACATGAGACGCACAGACTAGTCCTTACAGAGGATTTAAATCAGTATGGATTACTCTTCGGAGGTCGTCTGCTTAGCTGGGTGGATGAGGCGAGTTTTATCGCGGCGAGCTTGGAGTACCCTAAGCGTAAATTCGTCACGATCGGAATGGATGAAGTGGCATTTAAATTCGGAGTAAAAAATGGCTCAATCCTCGTGATCCGTAGTCAGCGGAAGCGACTAGGGAAGACCTCTGTCACCTACACGGTAGAAGTATTTCGTGGGAGCGATGAGAACGACACGCAAATTTTCACGACAAATGTGACTTTTGTGAATGTGGATGAAGCGGGAGAGAAATGTGCCATTCAGAGGTAAGTTCCACCTGTTCTCTGTAAAATCCCGATCAACTATTCATCCATGTATGGATGGTCATCTGGGATTCCTAGCACGACGATACAGTTGCCTTTCAGGTGCTTGCGGTGCTTCTCATTGAGCAGATGAAGAGTAGATTTCTCATGGGTGTTGAAAATGCGATGGGTTTGGGCTCATACCAATCTTAAATTACGAGCATTACCTGCCACTGTCTTGACTTTCAGCCTAATCCGCTGCACCTTCTCTAGACATTCAGCAGCACAGCAGATATATGGCTAAAACATTATACAAAAAGACTTGGGATGCGCACACCGTGGGCACGATTGCCGATGGCAGAACGCAGCTTTTCATCGGGACGCATCTCATCCATGAGGTGACTTCACCGCAGGCATTTGGCATGATTCGTGATCTTGGGCTAGGGGTGAAATACCCGCATCGTACGTTCGCCACGGTCGATCACATCGTTCCTACGGATAATCAGCAACAGCCATTCGCAGATCCGCTTGCTGAGGCGATGATCAATGAGCTGAAGACGAATGTTGAGGAATATGGGATTAAGTATTTTTCTCTTGGAACTGGCCAGCAAGGTATCGTCCACATGGTGGGGCCTGAGCAGGGGATTACCCAGCCGGGGACTACGATTGTCTGTGGCGACTCGCATACTGCTACGCATGGAGCCTTTGGGGCGATTGCCTTCGGCATTGGGACCACTCAGGTGCGCGATGTTCTAGCGACCCAGACTCTCGCGATGACAGAGCTAAAGGTCCGCCGTATTAATGTGAATGGGTATCTAAAGCCTGGTGTCTATGCGAAAGACGTGATCCTGCATATCATCCGCCATCTTGGTGCCAAAGGAGGCATCGGATTTGCTTACGAATACGGTGGTGATGTCTTTGATCGGATGACGATGGAAGAGCGTATGACGGTGTGTAACATGTCTATTGAAGGCGGTGCACGCTGTGGCTATGTGAATCCTGATGAGACTACCTATGACTACCTTGTCGGCAAGCCCTACGCGCCAGAAGGTGAGAACTGGAATGCTGCAATAGAACGCTGGAAGTCCTTTGAGTCAGACCCTGACTGCACTTATGACGATGTGGTTAGCTTCGCTGCAGAAGACATTGAGCCTACCGTCACGTGGGGTATTTCACCTGATCACGGTGTGGGTATTTCAGAACTCATCCCTGATCCTGAAAAAGCGTCTACACCTGAGGAAAAAGCCAGTATTGTAGAGGCTCTTGCATATATGCGTCTCCCGGCGGGAACGCCTGTGACAGATATTCCTATCGATGTTGCATTCCTTGGATCATGCACCAATGGGAGACTCTCAGACTTCCGTGAAGCAGCAAATATACTCAAAGGCAGAACCGTAGCCAAAGGGGTGAAAGCCATCGCGGTGCCAGGCTCACAGATCACTGCGCATCAGTGTGAGCAAGAAGGGATAGCAGACATCTTTCGCGAGGCTGGTTTTGAGTGGCGCGCTGCTGGCTGTTCGATGTGTCTCGCGATGAATGAGGATAAGCTCGTGGGGGATCAAATCTGTGCTAGTTCGTCTAACAGAAACTATAAAGGTCGGCAGGGAAGCCCAATTGGGCGCACCATCCTCATGAGCCCCGCTATGGTCGTGGCCGCCGCCGTCACTGGGAAAGTGGCAGATGTCAGAAACTTCTAGTTATTATGATTCTTGTCCGCTTCTTAGGTCGTCTAGTGATCAGCTTCCTTACCTATTTAGGTGAGCTAGTGGCACTGACTCAAGAAGTGTTGACTTCCCTGTTCATCGGGAAATTTCGCTGGAGTCAGTTTATGAAGCAGATCGTAGAGATCGGCTTTAAATCCCAGATAGTGGTAATTGTCACTGGTGCATTCACCGGCTCGGTACTAACCGCCCAGGCTTTGTTCCAGATGGAGCAGTTCCACATGGAGACCATGGGCGGAGCGCTCGTGGGAGTAGGAATGCTACGCGAGCTAGGTCCCACCATCACCGGCCTCATGCTCTCAGGCAGAGTGGGTGCCGCGATGGCAGCGGAGATAGGAACCATGAAGGTTACTGAGCAGATAGAAGCGCTGCGGTCGATGGATGTTCACCCAGTGGACTACCTCGTTCTGCCAAGATTTCTCGCCATGGCGGTCTCCATTCCGCTTCTTATCGCTGAGTCCGTTGGCTTTGGTATTCTTGCCTCCATCTTTATCGGGACTCAGGTCTTCGATGTTCCCTTTGCTTATTGGAATTTCCATTTGGTAGCCCGTACCGAGCTGATTGATATCATTATCTCTATGATCAAAGGTGGTGCATTTGGCATGATTATCGTACTCATCTCCTGCCATCAAGGCCTTAAGGCAACTAACGGAGCAGTCGGAGTAGGTAGAGGGACGACCAATGCCATGGTCTTCTCCTCGCTCGCTATCCTCATCGTGAACTTCTTCCTCACCATGTTGCTTAATATCTTCTTCCCGCTCAGCTTTGGCGGCTAAAATGTGATGACGATTCTTGATCCAGTGTGGCTAGAAAAAGCATCTGAAAAAAAGTGGCTTGTCGCCGTTTCAGGCGGTAGAGATTCTATTGCGCTACTCCATGCCTGCGCTACTGATCCACGTCTAACAGGATCTCACAGTCTTGTTATATGCCATGTGAATCACCAGCTTCGAGGAGCGGAATCTGATGCTGATGAAGACTTAGTGAGAAATCTCGCAGTGCACTACCAGCTTCCTATTGTCGTCCATAAGACAGACGTTTCTCTCCTTGCAAAGGACGAGAAGAAAAGTATCGAGCTTGCAGCCAGAGATTTCAGGCACGCAGTATTTTCTTGCGCTTGTGAAGAGCATCAATGTGACGCTGTTCTGCTAGCACATCATGCGGACGATCAGTCAGAAACCGCGCTCTATAATTTACTCCGGGGTTCAGCAGGACTTAAGGCAATGCAAAAGGAAACTCATCTAACAGAAAAAAAACTTACCCTTGTTAGGCCCATCCTGCACCTACGCCGTAGCGAGATAAATGACTACATTTCTGAGCATAACCTCAGCTACAGAGAAGACGCAACCAATGCCGAACCATTCGCTATCAGAAACCGCCTCCGAAATGAGGCGATTCCGTTACTTAGCGAAATTTTAGGTCGAGACATCGCAGCTTCTATCCTCAAGTCCGTCCAGCACAGCGAGCAGAATGAACATTTCATCCAGCAGATGATCGACTACCCCAGTATGCTAGACCCGCAAGGTCGGTTACATTTGCCGAGTCTAACAGAGGCTCCCCAAATCATCCAGCAGCGCATACTACATCGCTATCTAACAGAGCAAAAAATCAGCAATATCACTCAGGATCTCATCGAGTCTTGCCTCAGTCTGTTAGACCCCAGTAATCCAGCCAAAATCAATCTCCCTGGGGGTAAGTTTTTTAGAAGAAAAGAGCGTAGAATTTTTGTGAGTGAGTAGGAGGTTTTAAAATGTGCTTTCAAAGTAATTAAATCCCCATAGTCTTGGGCATGGTTAAATACTTTCTTCTCCTCGTGCTGGTTCATTTCAAATTTGCTTTTATTGCTGCAGCCGAACAACCGAATATTCTGTGGATCACTTCAGAAGACAATGATTATGGCTGGCTGGGATGCTATGGTAATAAGCAAGCACAGACTCCAAACCTGGACGAACTCGCCAAACGTGGGGTGCTTTTCAAGCATGCGTATTCAAATTCGCCGGTCTGTGCCGTCGCACGTTCTACGATTCTCAATGGGAGCTACGCCGTGACTCAAGGCACTCAGCATATGCGCAGCCGACACGCTATTTCTGCTAGCTATAAACCTTACGTAGCCTACCTGCGTGAGCATGGCTACTACTGTACCAATAGAGCTAAGACCGATTATAATTTCAAAGGAAACGACCAATCTATCTGGGATGATTGTTCTAGAAAAGCTCACTACAAAAACCGTCCTAAAGGAGCGCCATTCTTTTCTGTGTTGAATCTTACAGTCTCGCACGAAAGCTCTCTATTTGAAAATAAGATTAAGAGCAGCCGCAAGCGAGGGATTATTCCCAAGACGACGAGAATCAAACCCAGCGATGTAGAACTAAGGCCCTATCTACCTGATCTTCCGGAAATCAGAAACGATATCGCCATTTATCATGACGTCATCACAGCACTAGATACCCAGGTAGGAACGATCATCAGTGAACTAAAGAAATCTGGTCTCGCTGAGGATACCATCATCTTTTATTATGGTGATCATGGTGGCGTCACCCCTCGTGGTAAACGTTACCTCAAAGACTCTGGAACTCATATTCCGATGCTAGTGCATGTCCCAGAAAAGTGGCAGCAGCTGTCTAAATTCAAACCCGGCGAAAGGGTAGAAGAGATGGTTGCTTTCGTAGATCTCGCGCCGACATTGCTCTCTCTTGTAGGTTTGGAAAAGCCTGATCAAATGCAGGGCCGTGCCTTTATGGGCAAGCATCGGGTGGCTCCCGCTAAAGACGACCAAGTGTTTCTCTACGCAGATAGATTTGATGAAATTTATGGGATGAGACGTGGCATAGTGAGTGACCAAGGGCGCTGGAAATACATTCGCCGTTTCACTCCGAACCTCAGTGCGGCGCCTTATAGCTCTTACCAGTTCGGACAGGCAGGATGGCGTTCATGGAAGAAGGCCTGGCAGAGCGGTAAACTCTCCGATGTAGATAAAAAAATCTGGGAGCCTAACCAGCCAGTAGAAGAGTTATTCGACCTCAAGTCTGACCCTTGGGAAGTGAAGAATTTAGCCACTAATGCCACCCATGCAGAGCGGCTAAAATCAATGCGTGAGCAGTTGAACGCTAAGATGATTGAGACCAGAGACCTAGGCGTTATCCCCGAGGCAATGTTTGCTGAACTATCTCCGAATAGTCCCATTTCTAGCTACCTAGATAAAAACTCTGAGAAATTAAAACCATTCGTTGATTTAGCATTCACAGCCACCTCTCGTGATCCTGAAAATTTGGAAAAATTCATCTCCGAGCTAAAGTCCAGCTCACCGATCATCCGCTATTGGGCAAGCCAAGGATTACTTCTGTTAGGTGATCAAGCTAAGAAAGCGGAACCAGAACTCATTAAGCTACTCAGTGACCCGAGCTCGGCGGTCCGCGTCTCAACTGCCCAGGCGCTGTCTAGTATGGGTAAGCAAGAAATGGCAACTAAAGTACTCATCGCTGAACTCAGTAAAGAGGCTAGTGAGTATGCGCATCTCTATGCAATCAACACCATCATGCAATGCAATGTAGCGGACCAAATATCTGATGCGTGGATCGAGAACGCTTTAAAAGGGAAAAACCCCAAAGGCTATGTGCAGCGTCTCGCTAAGCAGCTTAAGGATGCGAGGAAATAAGTATAAGTGTTACTAATATTTAAATCCCAAATGCCTCGGCAATATTCCCCTGGGCTAGTTTGCTGAATTCATCCCAGTTTTCTTCTTTGTTAGGCAGGGTGGCTGGGTGGAAGAAATTGCTTTGTTGAATATTGTGGATGGCAGTGCTTGTCCACTCTTTGGCAGAGTCTAGCAGGTCTGCATCGAAGTCATCCCAGACGGTGAAGCTGGTGTCTGAGAGGGTGTTCGGCATGTTGATGTATCCTACGCTAGGGATGTCTGCGCTTTTGTAGTGCTGCTGCGCGAACCAAGCGTAGATGGGGAGTTGGAGGTTTTTCCAGCGGCGATCTGTTCGGCCTCTGGGTGTGGGTGGGAGGAGGTCTCCGCAGAGTGGGCGGTTTTCGTCTGGGTTGAAATTATCGATGTGCGCCTTGAGGGGATCGCTTGCTTTGCCTGATGTCTTGTAGTCCATGACCCGGATTTCGCCGGTCTGCTGGTGCTGGTCCACGCGGTCGATCTGCATTTTGATGGGGTGACCATCGATGCCCCAGGTGATGTCCTTTCCTATGTCTAGCTCTACATCAATGATGCGCCAGCCAGCGGCAGATTCTTCTGCCTGAAGGGTCGCTAGCCGGTGGAGTCTGGACTTGGCTATTTCTGACTGCATCTTTATTGCTAGGTTCGGACTCCCTCCGTAGCTGAGGAACATTTCTTTCTCTAACAGATCATCAAAGAGGTTCTGGATCTTCTTAGCTGAAAGACTGTCACGGATGGATTCATTTCTACCGAATTTCTCAACGATGGAGTGGACGAGCAAACCAAAATCTAGTGCGTTCATCTCAGTTTTCTTCGCCTCGTAGCGGTTCATACGCACGACACGTTTGAGAAAAAACCTGAATGGGCAATGGAGGTAGTCTCTGAGCGCCGTGGGGGAGAGTGATCTAACAGATTCGTTATCCAATGCGTATGGGTTTTGAATTTCTGGGATAGTAAGCTGCCAGTCTCGCTGCCACGCGCTGGGGTTCTTAGACTCTAGCTGTGGGTCACCGAAGAATGCCTGAACACGCTCGGCGAGGTCTTTTCCTGTGGTGCGTAGTAGAAGTCGGGATGGGGTTTTGGGTTCATTGCTTTCGCTGAGTTTACTGAGGATGATCCGGACGTTTTCTCTGCTTTCGATGAGTGACTGGAAGAGATAACTATCGCGGGCGTAGTGGATCTCTCCGCTATCCATGCCTAGCATTTCGCGAAAGCTATCTGGCAGGAATGGATCGTCACCACTGAACTCTGGGACGTGTCCTTCATGCAGGCCGGTGAGGAAAAGCTCCGGAGCGTCCTCGTAGATAAGCTCCATCCAGCCGAGGAGATCACTCACGCTGCCGGCTGTGTCTTGATAGCTTTTTTTATTAGAGATTATTTCTGTTAGGATCTCTAGGGCCTGAGTGATGTCCATCCCGCCCTTGCTGGAATGCTTCTCAATGCTTTCTAGAGTATCCATGATCTCCGCGATGTCATCCACGAGCAGCGCGGCGATATCTTTGTGGGTGCGGTTCAATAGTCTGGCGATCCAGCCTCGAAGTCCTTTGATCTTGTTGCCACTGAGCATCTTTTCTGTTTCTGTTAGGAAATGATGTAGGCACTTTTTGAGTTGAGGGTAGTGATCAGATTTGGTTGTCTGGAGGTACTGATCTAGCTCGGTGCCATCAAGTGGTAGTCGTTTCTCAAGACACTGATCTAATTCGCGAGTGAGGGTGTAGCGATCGGTTTCTTGTGGCAAGAATGCTTCCATTTCAGGTAAGCGAATCAGCTTAGCAAAGGCACTGATCGGTTTTCCCGTATTGGTGCTGAGCCATTCTCCGAGTGCTGTTAAGAAAAGAACGAGGCTGCTAGAACGGACACTGGTGCCTTCTGGATCATAGATGATCCAGCCTGCGGTGGCGAACTCCTGCTGCATGGAGAGGACCATGTCACGATCACATAGTCCTAGTGTGATTTGTTCTGGGATGAGTTCATTAGCTGAGATTTCACTGACGATGTGCTGAGCTGCGAGTGACGGATTCTCGGCGATGGTTACGTTCTTCTTCCATGCAGAAAGAGGTAGCTCGCAGTGGCTCCAGTAGTCACTTAGTGGCCTGCCCCATTGATCAAAATGCACACGGTGGCTCTCTGGCGCGTGGACGATGATCTCGATAGAAACATTAGACTCTAACAGATTTTCTAGTCGAGCGATGGCGAGCGGAGAAATGTCACAGACACCGGCGATGATGAGCTGTTTGTCCGCAGGGATGGTTTCTAGTGCATCGGCATCATTATGCTTGATGCGCCAATTACGTTGTGTCTTCGTGACGCGTTCCCCGAGCTTGGCGAGATCTGCCCAGCGTTCAGATTCGATACTCCTGCGGCTTATTTCTTGGAATGTTTTGCCATTATCACGCAGTGTCTGCTGGAGCTCGCCGAGCTGCTTGGCGACATTAAATGCCCAGCGGAAACTGTGGATGACACCCGCTGGTGGGTCTTTTGGAAACAGGCCGCGGGCCTCGTCTAGATTTAAATTTAGAAGAACATCTGTCCAGGCAGCGAAGTCTGCAGCGCGGGTCCCAGGGTTTCTGGTGGGGAGCAGGATCTCGGGCGTTACTACTCTGGGAGTGAGACCCATGCCGGCTTCTGCTAGTGCCTTTCTGAGCTGTCTGCCAGACTGGACGGTGGGGACGATGACTATTTTATCCACCACATCACCCTTGAGCGATAGTAGATGCTTTACGATTTTTGTGAGCAGGGGTTGGTCCCAGTTTAGAAAGGTCAATTCTGGCATGGGTTTATTATATCGTGTGCAGACCATAGCTCAATGATGGATTTATCTGTGTGACTAATTAGTTTGAATTATTTTGGTAAGGCGGAGTGCTGGGCTTTTTGGGAGGGTAGGAGCTGGGCAGTGTGTGGTGGGTGTCTTAGGAACGAAGGGTCCCGGAACACTCTGCACGGCGGAAGGCTGCGGGGGGTGGATTTGGAAGAGATTTAGCTATCCTCATAGAACACCTCTATATGATACAAAGATCTATCTATATAGCTTCTTCATAGTTTGTCTGTCTTCATGCTTTTATTTGTCTTCATGCTTTTATTCATGCTTTTTCATGAAGATAAGCAGCTAATAAATAAGTAAAGCACGCGCGCGATTTAAAGACACTACGGTAAGAGCATGTAAGGTCGTGAGGTCTGCTTATCAAAAGCTTTCATCTGGCTTGATTGACTCGCTAAGAGATCCACTATTTCCTGCACAGAACAGTTTCCTAGCCTGAGGTGAATGATTTTCGGTGGGTGTCCTAGGAGGGCACTCCGCTCTAAAAAATCTTTATCTTTTGTCACGATGACAAAGCCATTGTCTTTGGCATAATCCCAGATCACAACGTCTGAGGCTTCGCTCATATCCAGGTCATCGACATGAACAATACTGTCAAGATCTGTGTTTAGTTTCTGGACTAGTCGGGGCGAAAGGTTTTGGTCTAAGAGGAGCTTCACACTGCGATTGGTCTGAGGTGTTCTTCTCTATGAGCTGCGTAATCAAGGCATGCAGTAATGTCCTCATTTTCGAGGTTTGGGAAGTCTTCGAGGATCTCTTGACGGCTCATGCCACCTGCTAAGTATTCGAGCACATCCTTGACTGTCATCCGCATTCCACGGATGCAAGGTTGTCCACTTCTCTTGCCTGGTTCGATAGTGATTCGTTCGTTCATGGGAATAGTATAGTTTATTATTTCTATTTGGTAAAGGTTTTCAACGTAGCTTTGCTGGGTGGGTTGCGGTATAGATTTGGGTGGTTTCTATTGAGGCATGTCCTAGCTGTTGCTGGATAAATCTGATGTCTGCTCCGTTTTCTAGCATGAGACCTCTATTTGTCTGTCTATTTATTCTCTTTAATTTGGAAGGATTTAGCTATGCTCATAGAACACCTCTATATGATACAAGGATCTATCTATATACCTTCTTCATAGTTTGTCTGTCTTTATGCTTTTTTTTATGCTTTGTTGTTTATGCTTTGTTGATGTGTCGTGGAGGTGAGTTTTCTGGAGGCCATCGTAGGCGGGGATGGTGCTGCTAACGCGGAGTGATTCGGCGAGTTTGGGGGATTTTTGGCGCGGATTGTAGAGTTTCATATTGGACGCTATGTTGCGGTCTTTATAATGGAAATAAATATTTAAGAGATTAATCAATAGGATGTTAAGGGTCAATTCAAAAAGTTTTTTGATTGCGATACTATAGGGGGGGGCTGTTGCTAAGGTTCTTTAGTTGTTGATTTAGCTTAATAATGGACTTCACAGGTGGAGGTGGAATGCGCATGATCTCCGCATGATGACTGTGGTAAAACTCCTGCAAACGCTGATCCGTATTCCTAGTGTGAACTCAGATAATGCTCCTGGAACCGATCTGGTGGATGAACAAGGGATGGCGGATTTTCTGGTGAAACTTTTAAACGAAGGTGGATTCTCCGCTGTCCAGGAAGAGGTGCTTCCTGGGAGACCTAATGTGATCGCGCGCGCGCCTTATTCTTCTGCGAGTGGTGAAGATTTGCGACCGAGAATTTTGCTAGGCCCACACTCGGATACCGTGGGCGTGGCTGGCATGGTGTTTGATCCATTCTGTGGGGATCTGGTGGATGGTAAAATTTTAGGTAGAGGCGCGTCTGATACCAAGGGGCCGATGGCGGCGATGATCACAGCATTATTAGAAAATGTAGAGTTACTTGCTGAGCTTCCCGTCGCGATAGATTTCGTAGCTTTTATGGGCGAGGAGTCTAGCCAACAGGGGTCAAAGCACTTTGCGCAGCATCACGGAGATGAATATGAATTCGCTATCGCTGGTGAACCGACATCGCTCAATGTAGTGAATGCGAATAAAGGGTGCTCATGGCTCACCATCACCGCGAAGGGGAAGGCGGCGCATTCATCCCAGCCAGAACGCGGCGAAAATGCGATCATGATCCTCGCACGTTCGCTCGATATGATGAACCGAAAATTATCTAACAGACTAGCGACATACACCCACCCCGTACTAGGGCATTCCACGCTGAATGTGGGGACGCTGCATGGTGGGACGCGTCCGAACATCGTGCCAGATCTCGCAGTGGCAGAGATAGACATCCGCATGACTCCATCGCTGATGGATGCCGGTGGTGGCAGGGAGATCACCGAGGCATTTATAGCAGAAATGAAGCTGCCTGTGCAACTCACCCCGAACCTTGAGAACCCGCCTATGGAGACAGCGGCGGATAATATTTATATCCAGAAGATACTCGCCGCTTGGCCTAGCTCGCAGTGCGTGGGTGCTCCGTGGTTCTCTGATGCTGCTCACTTATCAAAGGGTGGGATTCCATCAGTCTGTGTGGGGCCGGGATCGATCGATCAGGCGCACACCAAGGATGAATTCATCATGGTAGCAGACCTCGAAGAAGGAGTGAAGTTCTTCAGCGCATTTATCCGCTCATTTAAAGCATGAGCACAGTAACTCATGCTCTGGCGCCCATTATTTTGGTGAGACTGTGCAGGCTTGAAAAAGATACTCTAAGTAATTTTGACTAGTTATGGATCGCCATTGCTGGTGGCTTGGCCGAGATCATGCCAGTCCGAGAAAAGACAGATCAGGTTGAGTTGTTGAATCTCAAAATCTCACGACTTACAGGTAAGTTTTCCACGATACTGTCACCTGTGACCTGTGGTGGTGGCGGATCTTGCGAGCGGACTAAAGGGTCCTGAAAACTTGGCAGATGGCGAAGTAACCCTGGGTTCAGCGGTTTTAATTTTCTAACACCAAAGGTGTTGCGTCCATGTGCGTTGTCTTTCGCTATAGCGCTTAGGACGCAAGCCCTAAAGGCTTGGAAGATCTCGAATGAACACACCCGGGGTAGACTGCGTTTCACTCCGTCAACCCCAGGCTATCATCCCAAACCCCCTTGGGGTAAATGACAATGCTGGATTTTACTGGGTTTTACGATTTCCACAAAATCTAATGCGCGGCAGTATAATATAGAGTTCTCCTTCAGAGAGTATGATCTGAGATGTTTCATTCTGAGCGATGGAATAGCTTATCGCTTTCCGTTGTGCTGAGCTAAAATGGATCTTAGCATGTTGCAAATTATAGTTGCACCCACATGCATCAGGGCTAAGGTTTTTTTCATGATGAAATCACTTACTAATCTGAGCTTTGTGGCGGTCGCTGCGGTTGGTCTGGGCTTGTCCTTGACTGGCTCTGCTCATGGGAAGGTGGCGAAACCGAATATTGTTTTGTTTTTCATCGATGACCTGGGCTGGGCGGATATCGGGGTGAATGGGTCTACCTTTTATGAGACGCCGCATATTGACAAGCTAGCCAAGGGCGGAGTGAATTTCACACATTCCTATTCTGCCAATCCTGTCTGCTCACCTACGCGGGCGGCGCTGATGACGGGTAAGGCTCCCCAGCGGGTGGGGATCACGCAGTGGGTGCGTCAGCCGTCCGAGATTCATTTAAAATCTGAGGAGGTGACGCTTGCAGAGGTTCTGCAGAAGCATGGCTATGTCACGGGATACATTGGCAAATGGCACATCGGTGAGAAGGATGATCAGATGCCGAGTGCGCAGGGGTTTAGCTGGATGAAGGCGGTGAACCGTGCGGGGCAGCCTGCTTCGTATTATTTCCCATTTAATAATACCAAGAAAAAGAAGAGCAGGGGCTCCTACTGGGATGTGCCTGATCTTGAGGGTGGTAAGGAGGGTGATTATCTCACAGATTCTATTACTGATTTTGCGATCGAATTTATTGATGAAAATAAGGGCAAGGGTGAGCCATTTTATTTAAATGTTGCACACTACGCTGTGCACACGCCTATCCAGCCACCAAAAGAGCTAGTCGCTAAATACACGGCAAAGCGTAAAAAGATGTATGGTGATAGTAAGACTCCTACCAGCATCCAGAGATACGGCACTATGAGCCGTGAGCGCCAAGACCATATCGGCTATGCGGCGATGATGGAGAACTTGGATATGAATGTAGGGAGGGTAGTGAATCATTTAGAAAAAAATGATCTGTTAGAAAATACGATTCTTATCTTCACCTCAGATAATGGGGGGCATTGTAATAATAAAGTAGGTGGGATGACATGTAATAGACCGCTCAAGTCTGGTAAGGGGTGGACTTATGAGGGTGGAATCCGTGTGCCACACATTGTTTCATGGAAAGGGAAAATAAGCCCTGGAGTGAGTGACGTTCCTGCGATTACGATGGATCATTTTCCAACTCTGTTAGAGATGGCTGGCTTGCCTTTAGAAAATGATCATCACTTGGATGGGAAGTCGCTGAAGTCTGCGATGATGGGGGAGAAGAACGCGGCACTTGATGACAGATTCCTCGCCTGGACCTATCCGCATAAGCATGGATCTGGTCATTTGCCGTCTCATGCGATACGCAAGGATGGATGGAAACTGATAAGGTCTGAGAGTGGTGTGAAGTATGAACTTTATCATCTGTTAGAAGATGTGGGGGAGTCTAAGAATCTCGCCGCTGAGAACTCTCAGAAAGTAGCTGAGCTAGATACTCTGCTCACCAATTGGATCAAGGAGACAACTCCTAAAACACCGATATTTAAATAATGAAAATTAACTTTCCACCAGATAATGCTAACGAGGCAGGAGCTTGGAGAAATTCCCGTGTCTACGAGGCATTCCCTATCGTTTTCCCGATACTCACTTATGCAATAGTATTATGGTGCGCTGTGGCGTATTATCTCATGTATTCTGTAGGGTCGGCAGATGATGGACAGTATTATGAAATGCTTAATAGGCTTGGGGCGCCGACGCTACAAGATCCCTACGCTGAGCCGAAGTGGAAATTACTTACATCATGTTTGATTCATGGAAGCCTGATGCATATTATATTTAATATGATGTGGCTGGTTCAGCTGGGGCCACTGATGGAGCGTGGGATTGGCACGGTTAAAACGGTGTTATTTGTTGTCGCTACAGGGTTTATCAGTTCTTCTATTTCAACCGCAATAGAGGGTCAGGGCATAGGATTTTCTGGAGTGGTTTATGCCTTGTGTGGTTTCATGTGGACAGCATGGCCACGCTGGACGGGATTCCTTGAGAAATTTGGGGGGCAAACTGTAAAGCTAATGATTTTCTGGCAGCTAATTTGTTTTGTTTTGACCTACACTGGTGCGATGAATATCGGTAACGTCGCGCATATTTCAGGCATGGCTTACGGTGCGCTTATCGGAAAATGGGCGTGTACTGGAAATATACACGGTAAAAAATGGATGGCCGCGACTATGGCATTCACTTTTTTCGGAATAGCTTGCGCGTTTAAGCCGCTGAGTGCTTGGGTAGGTTTATGATATGCTTGCTTGATTTGTGTGGAGGTGATGAATAGATTTGTCTTATGAAATTTAACCATCTACTCCTCACTCTCGGCTGTTTAGTCACGGCTTCTATTGGCTACGCGAAGGAGAAAAATGTGTTGTTCATCTTTGCGGATGATCTGGGCTACAAGGATCTGGGGTGTTACGGTTCTAGCTTTTATGAGACTCCTCATCTTGATGCGCTGGCGAAGGATGCGGTGAAATTTACCAATGCGTATGCGGCGTGCCCAGTGTGCTCGCCGACTAGGTCATCGCTAATGACGGGGCGGTATCCGGCGCGGACTAAGAACACGGATTTCTTTGGGGCATTTAATCCTAAGCCTGGAGCTCCGGCTCCCAAGAATTGGAAGAAGCCGCTGCTGCCAGCACCCTATGTCGATCGACTACCTGCTGAGCTGACTACGCTGCCTGAGGCGCTGAAGAAGCATGGCTATGCGACGTTTTTTGCGGGGAAGTGGCATCTTGGTGGTGAGGGGTCTCTACCGACTGATCATGGCTTTGATATCAATAAAGGTGGCTACCATCGTGGTGGTCCTTATGGTGGGAAAAAGTATTTTTCACCGTATGGGAATCCTCATCTCGAGGACGGTTCCGATGGTGAGCATCTGCCTGATAGGCTGGCTACGGAGACGGTGAAATTTATGACTGCGACAGAGAAGCCATTTTTTGCGTTGCTGTCATTTTACTCGGTGCACACGCCGCTGATGGGTAGGGAGGATCTGGTGAAAAAGTATCAGGAGAAGTCTGATAAGTTGGATCTGAAGAAGGAAGAAATTTTCGAGAGCGAGTTCCCTAGGAAAGTGAGAGCTATTCAGGACCACGTGATCTATGGAGCGATGGTGGAAGCGATGGATGAAGCTGTGGGCAAGGTAATCAAGGGGCTGAAGGACTCTGGAAAGTATGATGATACGGTCATTATTTTCTTCTCAGACAATGGTGGGCTATCTACATCTGAAGGCTCACCGACGTCTAACTATCCGTTGCGTGCGGGGAAGGGATGGATGTATGAGGGTGGTATCAGAGAGCCATTATTACTGCGTGTTCCGGGCGTTACGATGGCTGGTACTAGTTCAGAACTGTTAGTGACGAGCACAGATTTCTTCCCGACGCTGCTGGATGCTTGTGGGAAGGATTTACAGGTAACGGATCATGTGGATGGGGTGAGTATTTTGGATCAAATGAAAGCGCCGAAGAATGATCGCGCGTTGTTCTGGCATTACCCGCACTGGGGAAATCAGGGTGGGATTCCTAGCTCTGCTGTCCGTGTGGGCGACTGGAAGTTGATTCAATTTCATTACAAAAAAGGGTCAGAGCTTTATAACCTGAAGGATGATCCATCTGAGAAAAATAACTTGGTGGGTAAAGATAAGGTGAAACTTGAGGAGTTGCAGAAGATCTTGGCTGATTTCCTAAAAGACACGGAGGCGGTAATGCCTACGAAGAATGAAAACTTTAAGGGTGGGGAGAATTTCCGCTGGTAGCTACCTTGCGGCGGCTTGAGATCCGCCGGTGCTGAATGGCTTGCCTAGGATCCATTTTTTGATGGCGTTGCGGTTACGGGAGATATTGCTGATGACGCGGTAGTTAGAATTTTCTAGTGAGTGTGCTTCACTCCTGCCTTCATCAACGACACATTTCTGAAGTCCGCCGGAGTGAATGAAGCGCATCTGGCCGTCTTTGATGACGATAAAGGCAACGTGCTTGTCTAACCCTACGATCTGGATGCCTTGGTAGTTTTTGGTGATGTCATCGACATATTTCTGGTAGGGTGTGTTGGTTTTTATTTCGTAAAATTCTTGATTATCGACGAAGGTTCGAATGATATTTTGAGAGGGTTGCTGGGCTACGCGGATGCGGTTTATTTTGAAGCCGGCATCTCTCATGATGGTGGAGACGAAGTACCCGCAGGCTATTTCTCCTTCACCTGGGATGGTGGCGATGCCGTTAAAATCCCATGGATGGCCCAGCCAGCAGCGCATCATCGGAGGGAGGCGGTCTTCTAACAGCGTGCTGGCTTCACTGATGATTTGTTGTTGTATTGTTCGTGTTTCAGCACTGAGGTAGCGGTTTTTGAGTTGGCTTCTGTCTGCGTTTAGTTGGGCGATGAGGCTGGCGTATTTAGCTGGATCTGGTTTGGGCTTATTTTCCTGAGTTAGATATTTCTGAAATAGTGCGCTGATGCCCCATTGATCTCGTTTGATGTAGAGTAGTGCTCCGGTGCCTAGGAGGAGAATCAGGATGATGCTGGTGTATTTAGTAAGGAGAGAGATTAGACTAGGGCTGGATGGGGATGATGTGCCAGCTTGAATTCGTCTACGAGAACTGTTAGATTGGCTCGATTTGTTAGATTTAGATCTGGGTTTAGACTTAGTCTTGGTCTTCTTATCTAAAAATGGTAGGCTCATGGTTATTTCACTGGAGTTAGTTTAGCCGCTGGCTATGATTCTTGTGAAACATGGCAGACAGATTACAGCGGGAGACAAGATTGGGGGCTAAGGGTAAGTTTTTTATCCGCGATGGAGAGGTAATCTCTATCAACGCTGTGACTTATGGTCCTTTCCCCGCTCCTGCGCCTGTGCACAATACAGAGTTTTCACGGATTGTGAAGGCTGGATTTAATGCGATCCGTATCTATGAGGAGCCGACTGATGATCTGATGGCAGCAGCAGCGGCTCATGGCTTAATGGTTTTTGCAGGTGTGCACTGGCAGTGGACGCGGGTGTTCCGTGGTGTGGGGTGTGAGAGATTTTTTATTGAGGCTAAGATGAGACTCGGAGATCTGTTAGAGAAATGGGGTGGTCATGAGGCATTGGTGGCTTGTTATGTGGCGAATGAGATTCCATCAGATATAGCGAGGTGGATAGGGCCTGTTAGGGTGAAGGAGTCGTTAGAGGAGTTGATCGATTTTTGCCGTGAGCTAGCACCCAAGGTGCTGATCGGGTATTCTAACTATCCTAGTAGTGAGTATCTGGAGCCAGGAAATGCTGACTTCACGGGATTTAATATCTATTTGGAAGAGAGAGGTAAGTTTTCAGACTATTTGCCGAGGCTGCATCATCTGGCGGGAGATCGGCCGGTATTAATTTCCGAATTTGGGATCGATAGTAAATTTCACGGAGTGGAGAAGCAGCGTGAGGTGCTGAGGTGGGCGAGGCAGGAGGCTCTGGATGCAGGGATCGCGGGGACGACTATTTTTGCGTGGAGTGATCGATGGAGAGTGGGGGAGCGTGAGGTGACTGGCTGGGAATTTGGACTAATAGACCGGAGTGGAAGAGAGAAATTTCCGCTGAATGAGATAGGTGAGGTGAGGCGTAGTGATTTTCCCAAGCCGCGAATCAGTGTGATCATTTGCGTTTATAATGGAGCGGATAGGGTGTGGCGAGCAATCGAGTCATTGGCTGCCTCGGCTATTAGGTATTCTGACTATGAGGTGATTGTGGTGGATGATGGTTCTACTGATGGGACTCAAAAACTGCTGAAAGAGTATGATTTTGTGAAGCTGATCTGCGCTGAACATGGCGGGTTAAGTAAGGCGAGGAATCTCGGTGCGGCCGCGGCGACGGGGGAAATTTTTGCCTACACGGATGATGATTGTGAAGTGGATCCGGACTGGCTTTACTGGATAGCGAAGGGGTATGATGAGCAGGATGTGGATGCAATGGGTGGACCTAATATCCCGCCGGCTCCGCTAGATGAGGATGAAGCAGTGGTGGCGGCAGCACCTGGAGCACCATCGCATGTAATGCTGAGTGACAGAGATGCGGAGCATATTCCGGGTTGTAATTTGACGGTGAGACGCGCCGCATTTGAGGCGATAGGTGGCTTCAGTGAGGTGTATCATGTGGCGGGTGATGATGTGGATTTTTGTTGGCGGCTAGAGAATGCAGGATTTAAGATAGGGTTTCATGGTGCGGCGTTTGTTTGGCATCGGCGTAGGACATCGCTTTACAGATATTTCAGGCAGCAGAAAGGCTATGGAAGGGCTGAGGCGCTATTGATGCGGGATCATCCGGAGAGGTTTACGCGTGGGCGTGGAGCTAACTGGAAAGGCTGTGTCTATACTGGTGCGGCACTTGGAGTTCATGATGGAAGTTTTATTTATCATGGTAGTATGGGGAGTGGTGCCTATCAGCAAGTGGTGACTACGATGATGCCTAGACGGATGATTCACCCATTATTTCACGACTGGTCCGCGAGGATGAAGCTAGTTCTCGTGGAGTGGCTACAGCCTAAAGTTCGCCGCTGGGCGCGGTGGTTGTATAGCAGAAAGTGGAGGGATAGAGTGCAGAAATCTAAGAAGGAAAAATATTCGTCAACTCAAGAGGAAATAGAGATTTTATTTCAACTAGAGACTACTGTGGCCTCGGCTAGTGGGAATAATCGCTTAGAGCTGTTAGAGAATTTAATCAGCCTAGGATGGAAGGAAGATGAGAGTTTACAGGAGTGGGATCTTTATCACTCCGACAAGAAACTACTATTAGCCCAGGAGGTTATTGGTGATGGCCACTGGATGCTGAAGATCCGGCTTGGCCTCAGATCAGAATATAGAAATTCATCAACGATGGAGACTATAGTAAGTCTAGCTGGTCGTTGTTAGATGATGACTTAGATGATGAGGATTGATTGCGCTGGCTGATCCACTGATCCACCGCGAGTACGAAGTCACTGTCTGGTTTCTGCTGATCATCTAAGATGGCACGAATGGATTGCTTCCACTCTTCAGGGCTATTGCTAGGCTGAGAGTATTTAGCTAAGTGGAGCGATAACTCTGTAAGACTCCCACTGCGCAGCAAGTCCTTGCGTAATCGAGTGAGCCACTTGCTCATGAATGGTTGATCTATTGGCACTATGTTAGTATAGTAGGCTGAAGACTTGTAGAGGGCAACGCTTGTTTCATAGTTTATGTTTTGTATGCTTTTGTTTATTGCACAATGGGATTATTTTGGCATGGTGTAGATTGATATGTTAGACCATTCTTATTCCCTTCCTCAACACAGCAATCGCGATGATTTGACATTATTGCATTTGATTTGGGAACATCCTACAAAAGTAGTCGGCGGGCTTGGTGTGGCGGGTGCTGCTCTATGTGGTGCTTTAAAGGATAAAGAGGGAGTGAAGGTTCGGGTTATCGCTCCAAGCGATTGCCTTAATGTGAATTTAATCAGTACAAATGCCTATCAAATAAATATAGAGATAGAAGATGCTCTGAAGCTCCAAGCAAGTGTAGAGAATGAGCAAGACCTATTAGGGATAAAAGGAGCCGTGGCAGATTTCACTAAAGAAGTAAGTCTTGCTCATCTTACCGATCCGGAGACAAATGCTTGCTCACTAGTCCATGCGCATGACTGGATGACCGCAGCGGCAGGGGTGAGTGTGCAGCGCTCTCAGGGGGTGCCTTTGATCTTACACATACATTCCACTCAAGTAGATAGAGAGGGGGCGCATGCGAGGGGAGCAGTCTATCAGCATGAAAAATGGGCGATGCAACAGGCCGACACGATCATCGCAGTGAGTGACTATACGAGGCGCGTGATCATCGATCACTATGACATTTCATCTGATAAAATCAGAGTGGTGAGGAATGCGAGTAGTGCAGATGAGGGAGACATCCTCCTGACGAGGAAAAGTAATGTAAAAAAAGAACCGGTAGTGATGTTCGCAGGTAGGCTGGTGGCGCAGAAATACCCTGAAGCGGCGGTAGAGATTATGGTGGGGGCCTTAAAGCAGGTGAAGAATGCGCGCGGTGTGATCGCTGGCGGTGGGGATAAGCTGAAAGTGATCCGCGAGTTAGTAAAATTTAAAGGTATGGAAGATCGCATCGAAGTGCTAGGGAATGTCCCGCAGAAGAATATGTATGCTATCTATGATAAGGCGTCGGTGCTCATTCTGCCATCTTTCTCTGAGCCTTTTGGCCTTGTGGCTATGGAGGCGGCTCGCGCGCGAGTGGCGGTGATATTGTCCGATAGATGTGGCGCCTCAGAGGTTCTAAAGTCAGCAAAAGTCATCGAGCTCTACCAGACCAATGTGTGGATCGATAGCTTAGTGAGGCTATTAGAAAACACGGAGTTGCGGGAAGCTCAAGTTCACCAACAGATGTTAGACATAGAGGGCTACCAATGGAGTGACGCAGGGGATGCTGTCCTAGAAATAGTGAATGAACTCGTGACTAAGCCGGTCTCTGGCAACGTGGGATAGTTCTGCAATTGGCCAACTATATGATATGCCCTATAAGGCGCTTGAATATTATGAAAAATTGCGTATTGATTATTATATTAAGGCTTGGATTCAATAAATAAACGCAACTTTTGATTAGCAGGAAGTAAACTGTTAAATTGAAAAGGGAAAGGTCCGAAAACCCTTCCCTTTTGATTCAATAATTACTTCACTGCTGCCCGATCAAAAGAA
>Ga0209711_10000737_pt1 | contig 33349 bp, 34 predicted proteins | sample ArcticOcean_MG_C_7_FD_187441 | JGI IMG/M metagenome (GOLD analysis project Ga0209711, IMG submission 187441) | Marine microbial communities from western Arctic Ocean - ArcticOcean_MG_CB11_88 (SPAdes) (version 2) | ecosystem: Environmental > Aquatic > Marine > Oceanic | place: Arctic Ocean...
TGTAGCTGAGGAGGCACCTGCTGAAGAAGCCCCTGTTGCTGAAGAAGCACCTGTAGCTGAAGAAGCCCCTGTTGCTGAAGAAGCACCTGTAGCTGAGGAGGCACCTGCTGAAGAAGCCCCTGCTGCTGAAGAAGCACCTGTTGCTGAAGAAGCCCCAGTAGCTGAAGAAGCGCCTGCTGAGAAAAAAGCTGCTGCGAAAAAAGACGCTCCGGCTGAGTAGAACCTATCGCGAAAGCGGCAGGCGAGCCTAAGCTGGTGGCCCAGTGCAGGCTCATTGGTATACTAAGCACTCAGAATTCTGTTCTGGGTGCTTTTTAATGGTTGACTCAAACAGGTTCCATTGCAACACTTCTGCGTCACCCCAAACCAAGCTGTCTTATGACTCGAATAATTGGCATTGATCCAGGATCACGCAAAACCGGCTACGGTATTGTCGATGTTGTGGGGGCCAAAATAAGCTATGTCACCAGCGGTATTATTCGGCTATCGGAAAAATCGCTACCCGAACGATTGAAAATAATTTTTGACGGTGTGACCCAAATAATCGAGCAATACCAACCTGAACAGATGGGTGTTGAAGAGGTTTTTCTAGCACACAATCCGAGTTCTGCGCTCAAATTGGGGCAGGCTCGGGGTGCGGCGATCGTTGCCGGTGTCAATGGTGATCTGCCGATAGGCGAGTACTCAGCGCGCAGTGTTAAGCTGGCTGTCGTGGGCACGGGCAGCGCAAGTAAAGAACAGGTGCAGATGATGATTGTCCAGCTACTTAGGCTCTCAGAATCGCCGGCCGAAGATGCTGCAGATGCATTGGCTGTGGCTATCTGTCATGCCCATACCCTGGATACTCAGAAGGCTCTGGCGGGAACTGGTGTTACTGGCTATGCTCGAGGCCGCCTCAAATAGACTTTAAAAGAGAGAAAGTGAGACTATGATCGGACGACTTCAAGGCACTGTGATAGACAAGCAGGCACCGGATCTGTTGCTAGATGTGCAGGGCGTTGGCTATGAACTTCTGGTTTCCCTGAGCACGTTTTTTGCGATCCCTGCCGTTGGCGAATCAGTCACATTACATACGCATTTTGTCGTTCGGGAAGACGCCCAGCAACTCTACGGCTTTACTGAGCGGTCAGAGCGCACGCTGTTTAGGCATCTTATTAAGGTTAATGGCGTTGGCCCTAAGATGGCTCTGGGTGTTCTTTCGGGTATGTCGGCGAACGAATTTGCAGCCTGCGTGCATAATAATGATGTCGATACGCTGGTCAGATTGCCAGGAGTGGGTAAAAAGACGGCCGAACGTTTGGTCATTGAGATGCGTGATCGAGTTGATAGTATTGAGGCGAGTGTCAGCTCGACAAATGTTCATGCGGCGCAGCCAGATCTGACTCAGGAAGCAGAAAGCGCTTTAATTGCTTTGGGTTACAAACCCCAGGACGCGGCTAAGATGATTAGTCGGGTCGCGGATGACGAAACACTTGGTGTCGAGCAGCTCATTCGCAGTGCGCTTAAAAATATGGTCTCTAAGTCGCGCTAATCGAAACACCCTTAGTGTAAACTTTAAGCCACCAAGGTATGCTTGAGGGCAAATTTGAGATGGCCCGAAATGATAGAACCTGACCGACTAATTTCTGCTGATGCTTCAGTGACTGAAGAGCGCTTTGATCGCGCCCTTCGTCCCACCACACTTGCCGAGTATGTGGGTCAACCGGTGGTTAAAGAGCAGCTGTCTATTTTTATTGAGGCGGCGCGCAGGCGAGAGGAGCCCCTTGATCACACTCTCGTATTTGGCCCGCCCGGGCTGGGTAAAACTACCCTCGCGCATATTATTGCCAACGAGATGCAGGTAGATCTGAAAACGACTTCTGGACCTGTTCTTGAAAAAGCGGGTGATCTGGCGGCTTTGCTGACTAATCTCGAAGCCGGTGACGTGCTATTTATTGATGAGATTCATCGGCTTAGCCCAGTGGTCGAGGAAATACTCTATCCCGCACTGGAAGACTATCAGCTGGATATCGTTATTGGTGAAGGCCCAGCCGCTCGTTCAATTAAGATCGATTTGCCACCATTCACTCTAGTTGGTGCGACAACTAGAGCAGGGCTGCTGACGTCGCCGTTGCGAGACCGTTTTGGCATAGTTCAGCGTCTTGAGTTTTACTCCGTTGATGACCTAACCAGTATTGTCAGGCGTGCGGGATCAATCTTGAACGTAGTTATTGATCAAAATGGCGCCAAAGAAATTGCCCGTCGCTCGCGCGGAACCCCGAGAATTGCCAACCGGCTGCTGCGCCGCGTACGTGACTATGCTGAAGTTAAAAGTGACGGCACCATCAGCGCGAAGACCGCTGATGCTGCGCTAAACATGCTCAATGTTGATCAGCGCGGTTTTGACCATATGGATAGGCGCTTGCTGCTTACATTAATGGAGAAGTTTGATGGCGGCCCTGTGGGTGTCGATAGTCTTGCTGCGGCCCTAAGTGAAGAGCGCGGCACGATTGAAGACGTGCTGGAGCCCTATCTCATTCAGCAAGGTTATCTTATGCGCAGCTCGCGAGGGCGTATGGCCACCCGTCTTGCCTATGAGTATTTTGGTTTGAAGAGCCCCAAACGGCTTCAGGAACAGAGTGATTCACTTGATGATGAGTAACAAGGCAGTATTTAGCCTGCCTATTCGTATCTACGTTGAGGATACCGATGCCGGAGGTATCGTATTTTACGCCAACTATCTGAAGTTTATGGAGAGGGCGCGGACGGAGTTAATGCGCTCTCTCGGTTTTGATAAACCGGCACTGTTCGACGGAATGCAGTTTGTGGTGCAGGAGGTTGCGATGAAATACCACAGCCCAGCGGTATTGGACGATCAGATTGTGGTGACAGCGGTGCTCAGCAGGGCCAGTAGAGCGCGTTTCGAAATGACCCAACAGGTTTTTCGTGGATCAGCATCAAAGCCCGGGGAATTGTTAGCTGAGGGTAGCGTTAAGGTAGCCTGTATCGATGCTCAGAGTAAGCGGCCTAAGGGTATGCCGAAGAGTATGTTTGAAACATTAAACGGCCAAATTGGCTAAATCTGGAGTCTATGCAGTGAATGAAGAAAATTTGTCGATTTTAGCGTTAATAACCAATGCCAGTATTCTGGTGCAGGCCGTTATGGCTGTGCTGTTTTTGATGTCTGTATTGTCCTGGATTATGATCGTCCAGAGGGGGCTATTTTTAAATGCCGCCCAGCGTAACTTTCGTGAATTTGAGGATACTTTTTGGTCGGGCGTCGATCTGAACAAGCTGTATCTCGAACTCAGCGAGCGGGCTAAAGAAGATGGCGCTGGCGATGGTATTGAAAACGTTTTTCGAGCGGGATTTCGTGAGTTTACTCGCCTGGCTCAAATGGATAAAGCAGACCCGGACGCCGTCATGGAAGGCACCGACAGGGCGATGCGAGTGGCGCTGTCGCGTGAAGAGGAAAAGCTTAGTACCCATTTGCCATTTCTCGCCAGTGTTGCATCGGTAAGTCCATATATAGGCCTGTTTGGTACCGTATGGGGCATTATGAATTCCTTTCGTGGACTTGCCATGGTTCAGCAGGCCACATTGGCAACCGTCGCGCCCGGTATATCGGAGGCCTTGATTGCAACGGCAATGGGCCTGTTCGCCGCAATTCCTGCTGTTATCGCCTACAATCGTTATGCGGCACAGGTTGAAACTATCAATGGCAGTTACTATACGTTTTCTGATGAATTTTCCAGCATCCTGCACCGTCAGGTCCACTCGCGCTAACTAGCGCTCAGATTCTAAGGACGAATGCGTGAAGAATAGAAAACCAAAACGTAAGCTGGTCGCTGAGATTAATGTGGTGCCTTACATCGATGTAACGCTGGTTTTGCTCGTGGTCTTTATGATTACAGCGCCACTTCTGATACAGGGGGTTAAGGTAGAGTTACCCAGTGCAGACTCTGCGCCATTGGACACTAAAAATAATGAGCCGTTGATCGTTTCAATAAAAGCCGATGGCAGTTATTGGGTCGATGTTAAAGGCACTAATGAGAGTCAGGCATTAGCCATGATTAAAGAACGGGTGGCTAAAATACTGCGTCAAAAGCCTAAAACGCCGATCTTAGTGTGGGGAGACGGTGCGGTGGACTATGCGGTAGTGGTAAATTTGATGAGTGAGCTACAGTTGGCCGGCGCACCCTCTGTGGGGCTGGTTACAGAGCCTCCTCGCCAATAATATGGGGCATTTACTGGGTTATTTTTCGGGTGTTTTAATCAGTATTGCCGTTCATGTGCTCGTAGTGGGCGCACTGCTGATAAACTGGCAGCCCAGTAGTGAAAAGGTGATGATCCAGCCCCAGTACATTGAGGCCAAATTGGTGGAGTTGTCGCCGAAGATAAAACCGGCTGTAAAAACGCCGTCCGCTAAATTGCCTATAAAACCCAGAGTTGACCCAAAAAAGAAAAAAAGAGAGGCGGATAAGCGTCGAGCCGCGGAAAAGATTAAGGCAGCTGCGCTAAGGAAAAAACAAGAGCAGGCTCTAAGAGCTAAAGAGCTGGAAGAGCAACGTTTGGCAGAGCTCGAGCGAAAGCGTATTGAGTCTGAGTTTGCCGATACGTTGAATCAGGCCGAAGCGCAGATTAATGCGCTGGAAGATGACCGTGTTGCCAACAGCTATCGTCAACTTATACAGCAGAGGCTCTCTGAGAATTGGAGTCGTCCACCTAGTGCTCGGCGGGAGATGGAAACGATGATTCGCATAAGTCTGGGCTTCAGTTTTCGTGTCACGGGCGTCACGTTGCTGGAATCTAGCGGAGATGCGGCGTTTGATAGGTCGGTTGAGCAGGCGGCATGGAAAGCTGAACAGTTTATTGAACTCGAGGGAATGGAGGATCGCCTATTTCAGAGTCGATTTCGCGAAGTAGATGTGGCGTTCAGTCCGCAGGATAAACGGTTATAAATAATGGAGAGGGTATGTTGAGCTGGAAAAAGAGTCTGTTGTTGATTGCGTTACTATTGGCTTCTGGCAGTGCTTGGAGTGAACTAGTTATTAGGGTGACTCAGGGAAATGATAAGCCAACCATTATTGCGGTTTCACCAATCGCATTAAATGGTATCCAGATTGAAGAGGATATTGGGAGGATTATTGAGGGCGATTTAACGCGCAGCGGTCTGTTTTCCGCTATGCCTCGGAGAGATATGCTGGCCTTTCCCGCCACAGCTATAGACGTATATTTTCGCGATTGGAGAATACTCGGCACTGAATATTTGGTCGTTGGTAGCCTGATAGCTATAGATGATGGCAGCTACCAGCTGGATTTTAGTCTGCTCAGTGTGACCGGGCAAAAAGCCGTGTTTGAGCATAGCGTGAGAGGGACCAAAGTGCAGATGCGCGACTTAGCGCATCTGATGAGCGACAAAATATACCAGGAGATTACTGGCATTCGTGGGGCGTTCTCAACGCGTATTGCTTATGTCACCGCTAATAGGGTCAAGGGTAAGTTTATTTATAGGCTCAATGTTTCTGATACTGACGGTGCCAGGGAAAAATTGATGCTGGAATCTCGTGAACCCATCATGTCTCCGTCCTGGTCGCCGAACGGCAAGGATTTGGCGTATGTCTCTTTTGAAACCGGTCGTCCTGCGATATTTCGTCAGAACTTGGTGACAGCCGAAAGACAACAGCTGACCAACTTTTCAGGGTTAAACGGTGCGCCATCTTGGTCGCCTGATGGCGAAAAATTGGCGCTGGTACTGAGTAAGGATGGAAATCCCGAAATTTATATGCTCGATCTAGCGAGTAATCGCTTTACACGGCTGACACGCCACTTTGCCATTGATACTGAGCCAACTTGGATGCCCGATGGCAAACACCTATTATTCACCTCTGACCGGGGCGGTTCGCCGCAAATATATAAGTTAAATGTCGTCAGTAAAAAGGTGCAGCGCCTGACTTTTAGGGGCAATTACAACGCGCGGGCTAGTTTAGCGCCGGATGGCAGGACTCTTGCCTTGGTTCACAGAGGCACTGATGTGTTTCATATTGCATCTTTTGATCTCATTACGGGGAGGCTGATAGAGCTTACCGAGACAAGATTAGATGAATCTCCTACTGTCGCACCCAATGGAGCTATGTTAATCTATGCAACTAAGCAAGGCGATCGCGGAGTTCTGGCGGCTGTTTCACTGGATGCTGGAGTGCGTTATGTGCTGCCTGCAAGGAGCGGGGATGTGCGTGAGCCGGCATGGTCACCCTTTTTACGTTAAATTATGTCCAATTTTGGATGCTATCTTTACCACTAAACGTTAACAGGAGTTAACAATGAAAAATTCTAAGAAATTTGCTTTGACCGCAGTATTGCTGTCATTGTTGGTCGGCTGTAGCACCGCCCCAACTGATGATACAACCGTAATTGAAGATACTACAGTGCAGACAGTGCAGGCAGATACAACGATTGAAGATGCCGCGGCAGCAGCTGGCAGCGTGTTCTACTTTGATTTTGATAAGGCCGTGCTTAAGGTCGAATCTCGTGCCGCACTGCTAGCGCATTCGTCAGCACTGATGGCCAGTCCAAGAAGTGTGCGCCTTGAAGGACATGCTGATGAGCGCGGTACCCGTGAGTACAACATGGCTCTGGGAGAGCGTCGTGCTAATGCGGTCAAGGAGTTTATGGTTCTGCAGGGTGTTTCAAGTGGTCTGATTGAAGTGATCAGCTATGGTGAAGAGCGTGCAGCATCCTATGGTAGCAATGATAGCGCCTGGGAAATGAACCGTCGCGTTGAATTGAAGTAATGGTGGCGGGCCTGATGGCCCGCGTGCGCGCTAACGTTACGACTAGAGTTAACATTAGCTCTAGTCGTGCCTTGCTCAGTGGCAACCTCGGAATCCGTTAATCAGTCATGAAAATACATGTCTTACTTGCTGTCTTACTCCTTTCTTTGCCAGTTGTCGCTTTTGGTCAGAATCAGGCGCCCGTAGTCGATCTCAGTAGCGCTGTTCCTGGCATTAATCCAGCCAGTGGTATCAGGTTAACCGAACTAGATTCCGATGAGTCGGAGTCGAGTCTGGATGTCTATGATCGGTCTCAGGCACTGCTCGAAGAGGTGCGGTTGCTGCGTGGGATGGTTGAAGAGTTAAACTATGAGTTGTCGCAGGTTAAGCAGCGACAGATGGATGATTATTTGAATATAGATAGGCGGCTAAGCGGTCTGGCTGAGGGCGCTGCGGCAGCCTCCTCGGGTATGAGGTCTATATCGCAGACAGGTGAAAAAGCCGCTAGTATTTCGAGGATCGGGTTGGAGAAAGGACTCACTGGTGACGAAGTTACTGACATGAAAACTAGCTATGACAGTGCCTCGAATCTGCTATTGAAGAAGCGTGATATCGATGGGGCGGCGGCGGCTTTCAAACAGCACGTTGCAGACTACCCTTCAAGCCCCTATTCAGCGAATGCCTATTATTGGTTGGGCGAAATTCATCTATTGCAGGGTCAAGATGAATTGGCCCGTCAGTCATTTTCTGTCGTTGTTGAGCAGTATGCAGGTCACAGCAAGGCCCTTGATGCCAGTTTCAAATTAGGCAAGATCTATCATCAGCTCGGTGATCTCGAGCGCTCTCGCGAACTGCTTGAGATGACCGCTCAAAGTACCGGTGGCGCAGCTGTACAAGCCCAGAGTTACCTCGATAATAATTTTTAGCGCCTACTCGCTTAGATGCTTCTAAAGAACGTTAATCATGTCTGATACTTCGTTGCGTATTACTGAAATTTTTCATTCACTGCAGGGCGAAACCAGCACGACCGGTTTGCCGACGGTGTTTGTCCGTCTCACGGGCTGCCCTCTACGCTGCAGCTACTGTGACACAGCGTATGCATTCGAGGGTGGCCATAAAGTCGCTCTGAGTGAGATTGTCGCTGCGGTGGGCGGCTATGGCGCTAATTACGTTACCGTAACAGGGGGCGAACCTCTGGCGCAGCCTGAGTGCATCGAGCTTTTACGACAGCTGTGTGATCTAGGCTATCGAGTCTCATTAGAGACTAGTGGCGCTATGCCTGTTCAGATGGTGGATAGTCGAGTGGTTAAGATCGTTGATCTGAAGACGCCTGGTTCGGGTGAGGTCACTCGTAATCTCTATGAGAATATTGAGTGTCTTTTGCCTCATGATGAAGTTAAATTTGTCATCTGTAACCGTCAGGACTATGACTGGTGTTGTTTGAAAATAGATGAACTCAGATTGCGGGATAAAGTCGCCGAAATACTATTCTCGCCCAGCCAGGGAGAGCTTGCACCCAAGCAATTAGCGGAATGGATTCTGCGCGATAAACTGAATGTTAGGCTGCAGCTTCAAACTCATAAATACATCTGGGGCGATAAGCCCGGCCACTAGGTCAAACCCATGTCAAAAAAAGCTGTCATTCTTGTATCAGGTGGGCTTGACTCAACGACGGTGGTAGCCATGGCCATGAGTCAGGGCTATGACTGTTATACCCTGAGCTTCGACTATGGTCAGCGCCATCGGTCCGAGCTAGTAGCGGCACAACAAGTCTCTGATTTAATGACGGTGCACATCCATAAGGTGGTTAAGCTCGATCTCGGTACGATCGGTGGGTCAGCATTGACCGACAGCAGTATTGACGTGCCAGAGTATGAAACGGCGGGTATTCCGGTGACCTATGTACCGGCAAGAAACACCGTGTTTTTGTCCATTGCGCTGGGCTGGGCGGAGGTTCTCGGAGCCAATGATATTTTTCTCGGTATCAACGCTGTTGATTACTCTGGCTATCCGGATTGTCGGCCAGACTATATAAGCGCCTTTGAGGCTATGGCTAACCTAGCAACCAAGGCCGGTGTGGAGGGCAATAAGTTGTCTATTCATGCACCGTTGATCGACATGACTAAGGGCGAAATAATACAGGTGGGATTGTCTTTGGGGGTTGATTACAGCCATACAGTTTCCTGTTATCAAGCGAGTGAAGAAGGCCTTGCTTGTGGCAGATGTGATAGTTGCAGGCTGCGTTCACGAGGTTTCGATGAGGCAGGCGTAAAAGACCCTACCAGATATCAAAATAACGCTTGAATTTTGATATCTGGTCAGTATGATACTCACCTCCTCTGAGGGCCGTTAGCTCAGTTGGTAGAGCATCGGACTTTTAATCCGCTGGTCCCGCGTTCGAGTCGCGGACGGCCCACCATTTTTACTCTGATTTTGAGTTAAAAATAGTTATAAATACCTCGCACTAACCTCCTGTTAACTTAAGTCTGATCATGCTGATTTCGCGGCACTGTTGTCGTCGCGACTCTTGATCTAAACTATCGTCATAATTCTATCTGGGGGTCACGATGAAAATCCATCAAGTCTACACACAGAGTGCGTTAGATAACTTTACCTACGTTATCGAACTCAAGGACGGTAGCGCCATTGCGATAGACCCCTGGGATGATGCTATTACTAATCGGCTGCTAAAGGATAATGGCCTCAGTCTTAAGGCTATTATTAATACCCATGAGCACTGGGATCATATTCAGGGCAATGAGGCCTTGGTGGCACAACATGACTGCGAGGTTTGGGCACATGCCAACGGCGAGGGTAAAATTCCTGGCCTAAGCCGAGTCCTCAATGCCGATGAGCAAATCGCCCTCGATGAGGGTATCGTCTTAAAGGTGCTAGATACGCCCGGCCACACGTTGGCGCATCTTTGCTTCTTAGTCATAGAGGGCGGTATAGCGAAGGCAGTATTTACCGGGGACACCCTATTTAACGCCGGTGTCGGTCACTGTCGTGGCGGTGGCGATGTCGACATTCTATACCAAACTATTGTTGAACAGTTTCATAGCCTTGATGATCGTATCGTTATCTATCCGGGCCACAAATATTTGGAAAACAATCTGCGTTTTACACTCAGCATTGAGCCCGATAATCAGGATGCACAAGACTGGCTGATACGCTCGATGCAGGATAATGACTCTGCTAACCCGATAACAACCAGCATAGGTGATGAGCGCAAGTTTAATGCGTTTTTCCGGCTTAATAGCAGCGGAATTCGGTCAACACTTGGCTGCGAGTCCGACAGCGATAGAGTGGTATTTACGGCCCTTAGATCGCGCCGCGATAATTGGTAGGCAGAGTCAGTCTCTGATAGTGACAGGCTTCAAACAGGATGCTAATCTCGGCTTACTACCGCTCTGAATTGGGTTGGGACCATTGCTAGGTTGCTAGGATCTGGGCATCCGACCTGTTTAGATATACCCTCATCACGATGCAACGTTTTAGTTTCCTACATTTAAGAGAACGGTATGTTTAGACTGTTTAAAAGCCGCAATTTTGTGATCTTCTGGTTTGGTGAAATGGTCTCGGTTATCGGAGACCATATTAGCCTGATTGCGTTTCCTTGGTTGGTGCTGCAGATGACCGGCAGCGCGACATTGACCGGTTTGGTATTTGCTGTCCAGGGTATTCCCAGGGCGGTATTAATGCTCGCAGGTGGAGCCTTGGTGGACCGTACAAGTCCGCGCCTAGTGATGCTGGTGACTAATGCGCTGCGCTTTTTTTTAGTGATGTTTGTCGCCTATATGATCAATCAGAATACTGTTGATCTAGTATCGGTATTCCTGATGGCTTTTGCTTTTGGCGTCGCTGATGCCTTTTTCTACCCAGCAAGCACCTCGATCATTCCGAGTATCGTGTCCCGCGATCAGCTGCAGGCTGGCAATGCCATAGTGCAGACCACCATCCATCTGGGTATGACTTTAGGGCCGGTAATAGCGGGGCTTATTATCGCCGGCGAGATAGACTCTATCAACCATCAGTCGGAGGCTACAGCGGGTGCAGTGCAGTCTGTTAATAGTTACGAACAGGACCGAGAGGGTCTGGCTCGAGCGTTTTTTGTCGATGGTCTAACATTTGGGCTATCCTTTATAACTTTGTTGTTTCTTCAGGTTCGCGGTCTAGACACGGAAGAAAAGTCTGAGGATGGCGCATCACTGCTAAGTGAAATACGCGAGGCAGCGGTATGGGTTTGGTCTATTCCCGCGGTCCGTCTCGGCTTTGTGGGCATGGCGGTTATTCATTTTTTCTTTATGCCGATGGTTTTTGTTGGCCTGCCGGTATGGGCTAAGGCGCGCTTTTTCGAGGGGGCCTATGTTTACGGCTTAGTAACTGCTGCCTTTGGTTTTGGTGCCTTTATTGGGGCTATTGGCAGTGGCTTTTTAGCGGGGCCCAAGGATGAGAATTTAGTGCCAATCATGTTTAGAATTTATGTTTTTACGGGTTCGACACTGGCCTTGATCATCTTCTATGACCCCTACTGGTGGGCGATGCTGTTATTCTTTGTCAGCGGTATTTTTGAAGCTTTTCTCTATGTTCATTTTACCACCTGGCTTCAGAGGATTACCCCCGAAGCTTTATTGGGACGGGTGATGAGTATATTGATGCTGATGTCCATGGGGCTGCTGCCTATTGCTGATGCCATTATGGGTTTCGCCATAGACTGGAGCCTAGAAGCCACTATGATAGGTAGTGCGGCATTTTTGATGTTGTTTTGCGGCTTGATTAGCCTGCACCCGCTCGCGCGGGTTGTAACCGCTCAGGCCAAATAAAAAAGGGAAGAGTGTGCACTCTTCCCCTACTGTTATCTCTGCTTGCTGTGGCACCTAAACCTCAGCTTTTATACTCTGAGTTAATGACGACGACATCAACCTCTAAGGCCGAGATTACTCGTTCGGCGGTATTGCCTCTTCGGGTCTTGACCATGCCAGTTTGACCTAGCGTACCAATCACTACTACATCGGCGCCTATGTCATTGGCAACCTTGCCTATGGCCTCATCAGTGTATCCTTGTACTACATGGATATTACTTGAATTTAAGCCGGTCTCTTTAGCCAGTCGACCACGGTCGGGATAGAGCATCGAGTCCAAATAGGCGTTAACCACGTGAAACTCCGCGCCATAGTTTTCTGCCAGTGATTGGCCTCGAGCCAAAATGTTGCTATTAAGTTGTTGTTGTTGGTCGCGAATCGCCTGAAAGTTGACCGCGGCTAATACCACTTTACGCGCCGGTGCAGCACCATCACGAACCAGTAGTACTGGGCAGAACGCGCGCTTAAACAGTTTCCATTTATTTTCGGAAAAGGCGAAGCGACGGCTGCTTTTTGGCTTGCCTGCACGAATAAGAATACGTGTCGCACCAATCTTTTTGGCCGCGTACATAATAGCTTTCTGCCAGTGGTTACTCCATGAAATCTCAATCTGATAGTCGAGACCGGCGGCTTTTAACGGATTGTGTATCTGTTCATCAAACCAGTCGGTATTGCGATAGATACTTTCGTTGTCGGGTCCCATATCAACACTGTCGTGGTCAATGGCAACAAATACATAAATCTTTGGTCTCTGGGCCATCAGCTGCGCGGTAATAATGGCTCGATCTAGGGCGACATGCTTGTCAAGTGTTGGGTTGACGACCACAAAGAACGTTTCTTGTTCAGACATAGGGTTCTCCTTGAGCTCTTCCTGTCTAGCGTTGCTTTAACATAGCCTAAAATCTAACTATGCTTTATTTGGTATGCAAAGCAATTAAATCATTCTAAATTGGTATAATCAATATTCTATGGGTCTTTCAGGCGATTTTTGCCATGGTTTATCGCTATGACCAGCATACCAATTTTGATATTTCATTCACTATAGTTGGCAATTCCGCCGCCATAGTTTTTTTTGCTGAGGTCTCAATAGATAGTGACAGATACCCCACAGGAACCCGTATAATAGACAGCTAATATCTCATAATCAGTGCCGAGTGCATCGCTCGGACGCTAAAATTTTGGATCTATTAATGACTGTCCGCACCCGAATTGCACCATCGCCCACCGGCGATCCCCATGTGGGTACTGCTTATGTTGCCCTGTTTAATATGGCCTTCGCCAAGAGTCAGGGCGGTCAGTTTTTACTACGTATTGAGGACACTGATCAGGTTCGATCGACGCGCGAATCAGAAAAATCGATTTTGGATGCTCTGCGCTGGCTGGGCCTCGATTGGGATGAGGGTCCAGATAATGGCGGTGATAAAGGCCCTTATCGTCAGAGTGAGCGTTCGGCGATTTATACCAAGTATGCGGAGCAGCTGGTTGAGTCGGGCCATGCTTTTCGCTGCTTCTGTTCCTCAGAGCGGCTTGAGGAACTGCGTAGAACCCAGATGGAGGAAAAGCTAGCGCTGGGCTATGACGGGCATTGTTTGCATCTAAGTGCAGATGAGGTTGCCAAGCGCGCAGCACAAGGCGAAGCTCATGTTGTGCGTATGCAGGTGCCCAGAGAAGGGCAGTGCACCTTTAACGATATGCTTCGTGGTGAGATTAGTATTGATTGGGCGCAGATCGATTTACAGGTACTACTCAAGGCCGATGGCATGCCCACCTATCATTTAGCTAACGTAGTGGATGATCACCTGATGGAGATCAGCCATGTGATTCGTGGCGAAGAGTGGATTAACTCTGCACCCAAACATATCTTGTTGTACCAGTATTTTGGCTGGGAAGCGCCGATTTTCTGTCACCTACCGCTGCTGCGTAATGTCGACAAAAGTAAGTTATCGAAGCGTAAAAACCCCACCAGTATTTTGTACTATCAGCGCATGGGTTATCTGCCTGAAGCCCTGCTCAACTACCTCGGGCGTATGGGTTGGTCGATGCCCGATGAGAGCGAAAAGTTTACTCTGCCCGAGATGCTTGAAGTCTTTGATATTCAGCGTGTATCTTTGGGTGGGCCGGTCTTTGATGTGGAAAAACTGAGCTGGCTCAACGGTATGTGGATTCGAGACAACCTCAGCGATGACCAGCTGGCCGATCGATTACAAGAATGGGCCTTCAATCGGGAGCGGTTAAAAGCGTTTTTGCCGTTCGCGCGTCAGCGCATGGAAACTTTTTCTGACTTGGCGCCTCTGGGCAGCTATCTGATTTCTGGAATGTTGCCGATCAGCGCTGAGGATCTGCAATCAGTAGGCATGGACGAAGAGCAACTCATAGAGGCGCTGCAGTTCGCCCTATGGAGACTGGAGTCAGTGGAGTACTGGGATAGAGACAATATCTTTAACGCATTGAAAGCGGTCGCTGATGCGATGGGGATTAAGCTCAAGCTATTCTTGGCGCCTCTGTTTATCGCGATAGCGGGCAGTAGCGCCTCTATCTCGGTGATAGACTCTATGAATCTTCTTGGTGCAGACATGTCGCGGGCACGCCTGCGTCATGCCATAAACTTGCTGGGCGGTGTCGGTAAAAAGAAGCTCAAGAAAATGGAAAAGACCTATCAGGGCCTAGAGCTGATACGCCCAGATGTTGAGTCTTAAGCCAAGGGATTAAGTGTCGCAGGCCCGCAGTTGTTGATCGCCTATTGATAAGCATTGAATCGGCTAGTTATGGAGCTAGCAGTGAATACATAATGATCGACCAAACAATGACGCACTGCAGGAGACCGAAAAAAACGGCTGCTGATCCGGTGTCTTTTGCTAGGCCGGAGAGCTCGTTATACTCGAGGCCGATGCGATCAACAGTAGCCTCTATAGCGGTGTTGAGTAATTCTATAATAATCACCAAAAGCACAGAGCATATTAAAAATAGGCGCTCGACGGTTGAGACCTCCAGCCAGCAGGCCAAGGGAATCAGTATTAACGCGGCGATGACCTCCTGTCGAACGGCGGCTTCATGGCGAATGTTATGCATTAGGCCTCTATAAGAGTACAGCGCGGCATAGAGAATCCTGCTGATACCGGTGCGCTTTGCAATGTCCATGGTCATTCTCCAGAGAACGGCTATGAATTTTACAGGGTCTTTGGCAATCTGTCCGCAAGATTAGCCATCTGCGGATAGCGGTCTATCCAATCTAAAGCGGTTTGACTCTCTGGGTCTCTGCTATCTCTAGCTCTGATCAACGGTTGCCCCCTCGATCAAACCTAAAAACGCAATCGCTGCGTTCGATAGGCTGCGTTTCGTATGGTGGATATAGCCTAACTCTCGCTCAATAATCAACCCTGTAAACGGCATTATATGGAGGTTTCGTACCAGAGTCTCCGGTAACACGCTCCAACCTAGGCCTATCTCGACCATGGTGCTTATTGTCTCGAGGTAATTGGTGGTCATCGGCGCTTTTAAAGGAATATCTTCTTGTTGAAATAATGCCTGAATGATACGTCCGGTATAGGTATTCAGGCCAGGGAGGATAATAGGGTATTCGGCAAGGTCTTGTAAGCTCGGTTGCAAAAGTTCCGCCAACGGGTGATCTTGGGCGCAGATAAAGCGCAGCGGGTCATTCCAGATCTTGTGGCTATTAATATTATGGTGACTGTCGAGGGCAAGAGTGATCACGCCCATCTCTGATTGTCCCTGCAGCACACGTTCATAGGCTTTTTCGGAGTCCATAAACTCAATATCCAATATTACATTGGGATATCTTAGGGCAAACTCTTTGAGAATTGGCGGGAGGCGGTGTAGCCCGAGGTGATGGCTTATGGCCAGCCTTAGTGTGCCACTGGCTTCGCCGGACAAATCATTGATTGCCTGCAGGGCATTTTCATATTCCTTAAGAATATGCCGGGCTCTGGGTAATAGCTCTTGTCCGGCTTCAGTCAGAGAGACCTGTCGAGCTATGCGGTCGAAAAGTTTTTTCCCGATCTGTTCTTCTAGTTGCGCTATCCTTTTACTGATGGCTGATTGGGTCAGGTAAAGATGCTCGGCCGCCTCCGAAAATGAGCCAGTGCTCGCCACCGCGATAAAAGCTTTGAGATTTTGGTTGTCCATAAGACTGCCCTAGATATTTAATATTCCTAATGGGAATTATATTTATTATAAATATGAATTTATTTCATCTTAAAGCAGGGCTACAATGCTGGCAACAACAAATAAATAGCCGAGGATACTGATATGGCGGGAAGAACTCTTTATGACAAGCTTTGGGATAGCCACCTTGTTAAGCAAAATAGCGATGGCTCATCGCTGATATATATCGACCGGCACGTGCTACATGAGGTGACGTCACCTCAAGCTTTTGAAGGTCTGCGGTTGGCAGATCGTCAGCCCTGGCGCTTAGATACCAATATTGCCACACCGGACCACAATATCTCCACTGACAAGGCCGAGCGTGAGGCGGGCGTTGCAGGGATGGTTGATGAAGTGTCGCGCATTCAGGTGCAGACGCTGGACGACAACTGTGACCTCTATGGCATTAAGGAATTTAAAATTAATGAAATGGGGCAGGGTATTGTTCATGTAATGGGGCCAGAGTTGGGCGTCACAATGCCCGGTATGACCGTAGTATGCGGAGATTCCCATACGGCTACGCACGGCGCATTGGCCTGTCTGGCTCACGGGATTGGCACTTCAGAAGTTGAGCATGTATTGGCGACTCAATGCTTGGTGTCGAAGAAAATGAAAAACATGCGGGTCACAGTCAATGGCATCGTAGGTATCGGTGTGACGCCTAAAGATGTTGTGCTGGCGGTGATTGGTAAAATTGGCACTGCCGGTGGCAACGAGCATGCGATTGAGTTCGCGGGGTCGGTTTTTAGAGATATGTCGATTGAGGGCCGTATGACGGTATGCAACATGGCTATTGAGGCCGGCGCTCGTGTTGGCATGGTAGCGGTTGATCAAAAAACCATTGATTATTGCGAAGGTCGGATGTTTGTGCCGAAGGGTGATTTATGGAATCAAGCAGTAGATTACTGGCAGACATTGACGACTGATGAGAATGCGGTTTTTGATACTGAGGTGGAGTTGCGGGGCGACGACATAGCACCACAGGTGACATGGGGTACTTCCCCTGAGATGGTGGCGCCGGTGACAGAGTTCGTACCCATGCCAGATGAACAGCCGACTGATGAGAAGCGCCAAGGTTTAGAGCGAGCACTTGACTATATGGGTCTTGAGGGCGGCCAGGCTATCACGTCGATTAAGATTGATCGTGTATTTATCGGGTCCTGCACCAACTCCCGTCTGGATGACATGCGTGCCGCCGCTGCAGTGGCTAAGGGTCGACAAGTTGCCAGTTCGGTTAAGCAGGTGTTGGTTGTGCCGGGATCGCAAATGGTCAAGGCGCAGGCCGAGGCTGAAGGGCTTGATAAGATATTTATTGCTGCGGGTATGGATTGGCGCGAGCCGGGCTGCTCGATGTGCCTAGCCATGAACGCTGATAAGTTAGGTGCGGGTGAACACTGTGCCTCGACGAGTAACCGTAATTTTGAAGGGCGTCAGGGCAATGGCGGGCGCACCCATTTAATGAGCCCTGCTATGGCAGCGGCAGCGGCTGTGGCAGGCCATATTGTTGATGTGCGAACCTTTAAGGAGGTGGTGTAATGAAAGCTTTTAGCCGACACCGTGGATTGGTAGCGCCGATGGATCGTGCCAATGTGGATACGGACATGATTATTCCTAAACAGTTTTTGAAATCTATCAAGCGCAGTGGCTTTGGGCCAAACCTGTTTGATGAGGTGCGTTACAGGGATGAAGGTCAACCAGGTCAGGACTGCAGTAATCGTCCGATTAATCCTGATTTCCCGCTCAATTTCCCACGATTTAAGGGCGCATCGGTGCTATTGGCGCGTAAGAATTTTGGCTGTGGCTCGAGTCGTGAGCACGCGCCCTGGGCAATTGAAGACTATGGCTTTAATGCGGTAATCGCACCTAGCTACGCAGATATCTTTTATAATAACTGCTTTAAAAATGGCCTGCTACCGGTGATCCTGACCGAAGAACAGGTGGATATTTTATTTAAGGAAATGGATGCGCAAGAAGGCTATCAGTTAGCCGTGGACCTACCGGCCCAGACAGTGACCTCTGATTCTGGTCATGTATTTCACTTTGAGCTTGATGAATTCCGCAAGGACTGCCTGCTAAATGGGTTGGATGAGATCGGTCTTACACTGCAGGATTCGGACGCTATTCGGCTGTATGAAGCTGAGCGTGCAGCGCAGCACCCGTGGGTTTTTGGAGCGATTAAATAATGGTTACTAGCAAACGAAACGTGCTGGTGCTGCCAGGGGACAATATTGGGCCTGAAATTATTGCTGAGGCCGTCAAAGTCCTGCAGAGCGTCGATAGTAAGTTCGACCTCGGTATAGAAATCGACTATGCCCATCTAGGCGGAGCGGCCATTGATGCGGTTGGTTTACCCTGTCCTCCAGAGACTTTGGATAAGGCTCGCAAAGCTGACGCTATCTTGTTGGGCGCGGTAGGCGGCCCTCAGTGGGATAACGTTGAGCGTCATCTGCGTCCTGAAAAGGGACTGCTAACGATCCGCTCTGAACTGGATCTATTTGGTAATCTGCGGCCGGCCATCATGTACCCGCAGTTGGCTCAGGCCTCATCTTTGAAGGCCGAGTTTGTGTCCGGTTTGGATATTTTGATTGTTCGCGAACTGGTGGGAGGTATCTATTTTGGCGAGCCTAGGGGTATTCGTACACTGGACAATGGCGATCGCGAGGGTTACAACACCTACAAATATAATGAATCGGAGATTCGACGTATTGGTCGTATGGCGTTTGAGGCGGCTATGGTTCGAGGTAAGCGTCTATGTTCGGTCGACAAATCTAATGTACTTGAGGCGACGATTCTCTGGCGTGAGGTGATTAGTGCGATGGCTGCGGACTATCCTGAGGTGGAGTTGAGTCATATGTATGTGGATAATGCTGCGATGCAACTGGTTAAGGAGCCCAAACAGTTTGATGTGATCGTCACAGGCAACATGTTCGGTGATATTTTATCGGATACTGCGGCCATGTTGACGGGGTCGATTGGCATGTTGCCTTCAGCCTCTTTGGACAAGGATGGCCGAGGTATGTACGAGCCTTGTCATGGTTCAGCACCGGATATTGCCGGTCAGGGAATCGCTAATCCGTTGGCGACTATCCTGTCTGTAGCCATGATGTTGCGGTATTCTCTGGATGCAACAGAGGCGGCTGATGCGATTGAGAAAGCGGTCAGTGATGTTTTGGATCAGGGATTACGCACCGGCGATATTGATGCCGAGGGTATGAAGCGTGTTGGTACAGTTGAGATGGGCGCTGCAGTGGTTGCGGCGCTTCAATAGAAATCTATAGGTTGTAGAGTGATGAAGAAAGTAGGACTGATTGGTTGGCGTGGCATGGTGGGATCTGTCTTGATGGACAGAATGCGTGAAGAAAACGACTTTGCCCATATTGAGCCCATATTTTTCACTACATCCCAAGCGGGTCAAGCGGCTCCAGATGTTGGTGTTGAAGTGCCATTGCTAAAAAGTGCATTCGATATCGATGTGCTTAGCGAAATGGATATTATTGTTACCTGTCAGGGCGGTGATTACACCAAAGAGGTGTATCCTCAGCTGCGTAAAGAGGGTTGGAATGGCTACTGGATTGATGCGGCGTCAGCGCTAAGAATGCAGGATAATGCGATTATTGTTCTTGACCCGGTTAATATGTCGGTCGTCAAAGATGGCTTGGCCAATGGTGTTAAAGATTATATCGGTGGTAACTGCACTGTGAGTCTGATGCTCATGAGCCTTGGCGGACTTTTCAAATCTGATCTGGTTGAGTGGGCGAGCGCTATGACTTATCAAGCCGCGTCTGGCGCCGGGGCGCAGAATATGCGTGAACTCATACGTCAGATGGGCGCGATTAACGGTTCCGTAGTCGAGACGTTAGCTAATCCCTCGTCGGCTATTTTGGATATTGACCGCCAAGTGACAGAAACCTTGCGCAGCGACAGCTTTCCTGTCGACAGCTGGCGTTACCCGCTGGCGGCTAGTTTGCACCCTTACATCGACTCGCAGCTGGCTAATGGGCAGAGTCGAGAAGAGTGGAAGAGTCAGGCTGAAACCAACAAAATTCTTAATCGTGAAGGCAATCCAGTGCCACTTGATGGCCTCTGTGTTCGTGTTGGTTCTATGCGATGCCACAGTCAGGCTCTGACTATCAAATTGACGCAGGCTGTGCCGATGGATGAAGTCGAATCTATGCTAGCTGAAGCCAATCCTTGGGCGCAGGTCATTCCCAATGATAAGGAGTCTTCCATGAAGTATCTAACCCCAGCGGCGGTTACTGGTGGTCTTAATGTGCCTGTAGGTCGGTTGCGTAAGATGAATATGGGTGATCAGTATCTGTCGGCTTTTACCGTGGGCGATCAGTTGCTTTGGGGTGCCGCGGAGCCTCTCCGCCGAATGCTGCGTATTCTAGTCGATGACTAGCGGCATGATTGCGGTCTTTTAAGGGCCAAAATATGGATTATGCTGCCGTTTGGTGTTTTTTTAATGGGTTTTCGTATTTAATAGGCATAAGGAAGCGTTTAGGAGTAGAAAGTTTCTGCGTAAGCTCTAGACTTTGCATTTGGATATTCAGATCGACAGTAAGGGCCTTCGGCAGGTAATCATAGAATGAATGAGCGCTCATAGTTAGCTTAATAGGATGATATTATGACGATTCGGAAATGGTCTGGGACGCTGGCTTTAGCGCCTGTTTTGTTTGCGTTGCTCTACACAAGCCCCGTTTTGGCCTTGGGCCTTGGGGGCATCACCGTTAACTCAGTGCTCAATGAGCCGCTGGACGCTGAGATAGCGCTCAGTAATATTGGTGATGCTGACCAAAGCCTTTTAAGGGTTGAGTTGGCGTCGGCAGAAGCCTTTGCTGAAGCGGGGGTGATTCGGGACTATTACCTTACTCAATTAAATTTTTATGTGGGCACCAATGGCGATGGCGAAGCGGTCATCAATGTTAGTAGTGATGTCCCCGTTAGAAAGTCGTACCTGAACTTCCTTGTTCAGTTGGAGTGGCCTGCGGGTCGCCTCATACGCGAATACACGCTACTGTTGAATCTTCCAGATTCCCGCGTCAAAGGCTCCTCGCCCGAAGCGTTGGATGCTCCTTCCTCTTCGGATCAAAATCCCGCGCCGATAGCGAGTTCGCGCTCCTCCGAAGTGTCGAATTCTCAGAAATTACCCGGTGAGTCTCATGTTGTTGTGGTTGGCGACACATTATGGAATGTCTCAAAGCGTCTGCGTCCCCGCGGCCTGACCATTTTGCAAACGATGGACGCGCTGTATAGCAATAATAGTGATTCGTTTGTAGGCGGTGATGCGAATAGAATGAAAAAAGGTGCGGTTTTACGTCTGCCATCGGTCGGCGAGATCGGTGAAGAACAGGGAAATATTGTCGCTGAAAAGATTGGTCTCAAGGGCCAGGTTGCGATATCTGTCGTGGATTCGAAGCCAGTTGAGGTAACTGACGAGATAGACTCTGATGACACTTTTGTTGAGTCAGATTTTGCCGATGACAGACTATTGGATGAAGCTGATGTAGAGTCAGAAGCGGTTGCCAATGTTGAATATAACAAACAAGAAGAAACTACCGATTTGTTCTCAGCTGAGGGCGATCCGCAGGCTGCACTTTTGAGAAAAGCGCAGTTGGAAAATGAGGAGCTTCGAGCACGCATGGCTTTGCTTGAAACTCAGGAAGAACGCAGGCGTACTGAAAGCCAAAGTTTTGCGGGGTCAGAGAACGCTGTTTTGAAAAGTTCGAAACGAAAGTCGCCTACCTTTGTTGAACAAGGGATTGTTACCTTAAAGGAGCAGCAATGGTACGTTTGGGCAGCGGTTGGCCTGTTATTGCTTCTAGTGATTGTTTTGCTTCGCCGCCCAAAGGCGCAAGATAGTGAACCGCACGAGGCTGAGAATGCAGAGTCTGAAGCTACTGGCGACGATAGTGTTGCGTTGGAGCCCAGAGTCAACACAGATGCAGGTTCGTTATTGGATGGCGTCGATGGCTTGGATTTGGATGCTGACAATGGTCTGTTTGATGAAACAGACAAAGAGATTTTTGCCGAAGTCGATGATGAAGTCAGCGGTGAAATTTTTGACTCTATGGTTGAAGCGGTTTCTGAGGCGGAAGTGTACCTTTCTTTGGGGAATATGGAACAGGCGGTTAGGATTCTTGAAGAGGCTCGTGCAGCAGATTCAAAGGACACAGCCTGTCGCTTAAAGTTGATGGAAATATTTTATGCTCAAGGGCGCCGTGACGAACTCGAAGTGTTGTACCTGGAAGTTGAGCAGACCGATGATGAAGTCGCTAGGGCAATTGCGGCGGGTATGTTGGGGGCTGAACAAGACGTCGCGGCCGCTGAAGAGTCCCTAGATCAGGAAGAGTCCCTAGATCAGGAAGAGTCCGCAGCTTCAGATGAATCCTTAGTCACCGACGAACTCGCAGTCGCTAAAGAGCCGAGCGCTGAGCCTACAGTTGCTGTCGAAGGTTTTGGCGAAATTGATATTTCCGACTTGCTTGAAGGCGGTATCGAGCCAGGAGACTACAATAAAATAGATGCTCTTAGTGAATCTGTGCTCGGCGAGGACTTTCTGGATGATAGCTTTATGGGGGGCGGTATTTTTGCCGAGACTCCCATCGATGAAAACGCCTCAGAGATGGACTTACCAAATGTGCCTGAGCTTGATAGGGGTATCGAATTTGGCGGGGTTGAAAATCTCTATGATTCTAATGATACAGAGGCCTTTGAGGATATCGACGCCGTTGATGTAAAGCTCGACCTGGCCAACACCTATATTGAGATGGGTGACCCAGAGGGCGCCCGTGAAATTCTTAATGAAATCATAGGAGAGGCAGACGAAGCGGGGCAGGCTAAGGCGCGCGCCGTACTAGAGTCGATGTAAGTTAAATTAATGCTGGATACTAATCATGCCTGACTGGGTCTATGTCCCCAACTGCAGGATTCCTGATGGTGAGAACCTTGCCGATGGAATGAAACGCTATGCTGCCGTCGTACAATACGACGGCAGTTCTTTTTGTGGGTTCCAAAAACAAAAGCATAGCCCTTCGGTGCAGGCTGAATTAGAAAGCGCTCTTGGGTATGTAGCCAATAGCCCGCTCGTTATCAGCTGCGCTGGACGTACTGACAGTGGAGTGCATGCCAGCCATCAGGTGGTCCATTTTGATACGCGGTCTGAACGTACAGGAAGAAATTGGCTAAAGGGTAGCAACAGCCGATTGCCTAGCAGTATTGCGCTGGTTTGGGCCGGTCAGGTTGGGAAGAACTTTCATGCTCGATTCAGTGCCACAGCCCGTACTTATCGATATGTTATCGCCGCGAGCCACGCAAGACCGGCTATTTTAGCTACAGGGCTGACCTGGGTTAAATACCCCGTCGACCCGGACGCAATGCAGTTAGCCTGTAAGTATTTACTCGGGGAACAAGATTTTTCCGCTTTCCGGGGCGCAGGCTGCCAGTCGGTCTCGCCGTTTCGCAACATTACTAGTGCCAATGTGTATCGAGTAGGGGAGTTGCTTGTTTTTGAGGTAACGGCTAACGCTTTTGTTCTGCATATGGTTCGCAATATCATCGGTTCATTGCTGGAGGTGGGGTTTGGTCGCCAAGAACCTACCTGGATAAAGACCTTGCTTGCAGGCCGCGACCGATGTCAAAGTGCAGCCACCGGTGCGCCCAATGGATTGTATCTGGTGGATGTCAGTTATCCCGAATCTCTGGGGATTCCTCTGCTATCTCGGGGGCCGAGTTTCCTGCCTGATAGGTTTTAAACATCAATCAATCGCTAAAGAGGCAAATGGATGTCAGTACGGGTAAAAATATGTGGGATTACCACACCAGAGCAGGCTCTTATGGTTCAAGGCGCTGGTGCCGATCTTCTGGGCCTGGTGATGTATGATAAGAGTTCGCGGTACGTTGATGTTCAGCGGGCTGTGCAGATTCGTCAAGTGATCGGGCCGCAGGCACAGTGTGTTGCCCTGCTGGTGAATGCTGGAGCTGAGTTCGTGCGACATGTCATCGAACAGGTTAAGCCAGACCTCCTACAATTTCATGGTGATGAGAGCCCGTCGTTTTGTCAGCAATTTGATGTCCCTTTTATTCGCGCTATTCGGATGCGCGAAGGCTTAAATGTCGAGGCCGAGGTGCGCGAGTATAAGGCCCTTGGCGGGGTTTTGTTTGATGCCTGGAGCGAAGATCAGTACGGCGGTACAGGCCACCAGTTTGATTGGTCTCGCCTGCCCAGAGCCGATGCAATGCCTGAGGGGTCGCCACTAATACTGGCCGGGGGATTGACGCCGGATAATGTGGCTGATGCGGTCAGACGGGTCGGCCCAAACATGGTGGATGTAAGTGGTGGTGTTGAGTCAGCACCAGGGATTAAGGATGTGACGAAAGTTACGACTTTTATTTATAATGCAAAAAATGCTTAGTCGGAAGTCGCCGATCATCCGAGCGTATGATCGGATGCGTCCGGTTAACAGGGTGATAGTTACTGCGACCGACTGATGCTGTGCGTCGGGGTATAGCCGCGGCTGACTTGTCAATCGGTAACAGTTAAAAGTGAGGCTCGTTAACAAATAAACAGCTCAGGGCTTATCCATGATGAAATTGTCGTGTTAGAATGCGCCGTCTAGCGGTGTAGATAGTCTTTTTTGAGAGGCCTACCGCTGTTAGCTAGCTGAAGGGAAATAGATGAACTGGCTGAAAAGAATTAGACCTACGGGAACCGCTTCAAGCAAAGCAGAGCGGTCCAGTGGTGTGCCCGAAGGGCTCTGGAAAAAATGTCCCAAATGTATCGCTCCACTTTATCGTCCAGAACTTGAGCGCAATCTCGATGTTTGCCCAAAGTGTGAGCACCATATGCGCATTGGCGCCCGTCGCCGTTTGGATGTATTTCTTGATTCACAGAATCGTACTGAGGTCGCAGAAGATGTCATTGCCATTGATAGGCTAAAATTCCGCGATGTTAAAAAATATAAAGATCGTCTTGTCGAAGCGCAAAAAAAGACTGGTGAGAAAGATGCATTGGTTGCCATGAGCGGAAGTTTAAAGGGTCTGCCAGTGGTTGCCGTTGCTTTTGAGTTTGCCTTTCATGGTGGCTCGATGGGCTACGCTGTTGGTGAAAAATTCACTCGTGCAGCGAATTTAGCGCTGACTGAAAGACGACCGTTTATCTGTTTCTCGGCCACCGGTGGTGCGCGCATGCAAGAGGCGCTGATATCGCTGATGCAGATGGCTAAAACTAGTGCAGTATTGGAGCGATTAAGTGCTGCGGGTGTGCCCTATATTTCGGTGATGACCGATCCGGTCTACGGCGGAGTTTCTGCGAGCCTCGCTATGCTGGGAGACCTGAATGTTGCAGAACCTGGTGCTCGGGCTGGCTTTGCAGGGCCCAATATTATTGAGCAGACTATTCGTCAAAAACTGCCTAAAGGTTTCCAGCGCAGTGAGTTTTTACTCGAAAAAGGTCATATTGATATGATCATTAGCCGTCAACAGATGCGTGATCGTCTTGGTAGCATCCTATCTAAATTAATGAATGTGCCTGAGCCCGTTGATGGATGAACGCTCTTTAGCGGAATGGTTGGCTCTGCTGGAGACTAGGCATCCTAGTGAAATAGATATGGGCCTAGATAGGGTAAGCGACGTTTGGCAAAGTCTGCAGGCTGGTCGCCCTAAGAATACTACTCTCGCCATTACAGTTGCCGGAACCAATGGTAAGGGATCTTGCCTTACCTGTATGCAGGCTGTATTGCTTGAACATGGCTATTCCGTCGGCCTTTTTACCTCCCCGCATTTTTTAACCTATAACGAACGCATATGTTTGGCCGGCGAGCCAGTCTCTGACGCTATCATTGTTGCCGCGTTTGAAGAGATTGAGGTGCATCGTGGTGATGTTTCCCTAACCTATTTTGAGTTTGGTACCCTGGCCGCGCTGGTAATTTTTAGAGATGCCGCCCCCGAAGTCATGTTACTTGAAGTGGGCCTCGGTGGCCGTTTAGATGCGGTCAATATTATTGATGCCGATGTTGCCGTGGTCACCAGTATCGACCTAGATCATCAGAGTTGGCTGGGAGATACCAGAGAACAGATTGCCGTGGAAAAGCTGGGTATCGCCCGAGCTAATCGGCCGTTGATTATTGGCGAAGAGCACTTTCCGGTCGGTTTCGAAGAGATGGTCGCGAGTACTGGAGCTGGCGGGCTGTTTGTAAGTCGTGATTTTACTTTTACGCGAGGGGCTTTATTTACGGCTAACCTCAAGTCCCCTGACGGAATGTTAGTCATCGATCGGCTTGAGAGTCAGGGTCTTTTGCCTTTGAATAAAACTCTGGCATTGCAGGCACTGTTGTCGGCCGGGATTAGCCTAAACATTGATAATAGTCGCCGCGCCCTGGCAGCGGTTACTCTGAGGGGGCGGCATCAGTCGTTCGAGTATCAGGGTTTCAGGGTTATTTTGGACGTAGCGCACAATCCCGCAGCGGCCAAGGTTCTAGCACAGAACTTGCCAGCGATATCGGGTCGTACACTAGGCGTCGCCTCAGTATTGGACGATAAAGACTGGTCAGGGATCGTGGCAGAACTCCGTGAGACTGTGGACGATTGGTTCGTCGCTGAAATAAGCGACAGCCCCAGAGCATTGAGCGGGCAAACGTTGCTCGAATTGTTATACAATGCTGGCCAGACCTCACAGTTATATGAGTCCGTCGCTCAGGCATTTTTTACTGCAGTTGCGGCGGCGACAGAGACTGACAGGATTGTGGTATTCGGTTCGTTTCATACTGTTTCAGCGGTGTTACACGTCATATTGGCAGAGGTTCCTAGTGAGTGATGGTTTAAAACAGCGAATTGCCGGCGCGGTTGTATTGGGCGCATTAGGGCTGATCATACTGCCTGCGCTACTAGATTTTGCCGATCCGCTAAAAATCGATCGTACCAGCAAGCTACCTCTCGCGCCCGAGATCGAAGCTGTTATAGCGACTAGAGCCGAGCGCCCAGAATCAGTGCCAAAAGTGGCACGCGTCGACCCCATCTTTGATGTCGCAAGATCCAATCCCGCTAATGATTTCGCTGACAAGCCCTATGGACTCAATAAGAGTAATCTGCCTAATGCCTGGGTGTTACAGGTGAGTAGCTTTGTTGATAAAGCGAAGGCAGAAAAGTTAATAAAGCGGCTGCGTAAAAATGACTATAAAGCCTTTGCTAGAATGGTTCCTGTGGACGGACAGGTGCATACACGTGTCTATGTAGGCCCCAAAATAGATAGACGTAGAGCGGTGGCTGAAAAAACTAAGATTGACAGACTGTTTAAGACCAATGCAATTATTTTAAAATATGTTCCCTAGATTAGAGCACTGGACTAACAAATAATGGAAATAGCCTCCGTAGATATGGGGATTGTCGGCATCATAGCGGTCTCTGCACTGATCAGTCTGATTCGTGGTTTTGTTAAAGAAGCTATGTCTCTGGTTATTTGGGTCATAGCCTTTGCAGTGGCTATGAACTTTAAAGAGCCCTTAGCAGAACATTTAGTGAGTTTTATTGGGCTTGCCTCTATTCGGCAATTGGTAGCTTGGGGAGGCTTATTTGTTGGCACGTTATTACTGGGTTCGATGGTTAATTTTTTATTAGGAAAACTTGTCAGCTCAACGGGGTTGAGTGGCACCGACAGGACGTTGGGTTTGGTTTTTGGTGTTTTTCGCGGGTTGTTGATCGTGCTTGCTCTGGTAATAATTTTGCCGCAAGCGGTGCCGGTTGATCAGGATCCCTGGTGGATGGAGTCGTCATTAATTCCGATATTGCAGGGTTTCGAAACCTGGGGTCGGGACGTAATGGCGGCTATAACTAGCTTCTTAACGAGTTGGATGTAGCCCATGTGTGGTGTGGTTGGAATTTCTGGAACATTGGATGTGAACTTGCAGCTGTATGATGCGCTGACAATGTTGCAACATCGAGGGCAGGATGCCGCTGGTATTGTTACTGAGTCGAATGGCACTATTCATCAGTGCAAGGGTGAGGGGCTAGCGCGGGATGTATTCCATCGCAGCCATATGCTGCGTCTGGTTGGCAATAGGGGTATTGGCCATGTTCGCTATCCAACTGCGGGTAGTTCTGGGCCAGCGTTGGCGCAGCCTTTTTATGTCAATTCACCTTACGGCATCTGTATTGCCCACAACGGTAACCTGACTAATGCGGATGACTTACGTGAGCATATTTTCCATGCGGATTTACGCCACCTTAACACCGACTCAGACTCCGAAGTGCTGCTCAACGTGTTTGCTCACGAACTGCAATCTCTCGGTAAGTTAGCGCCGACCAGCGAGGACGTATTTTCCGCAGTCTCCGGTGTGCACAAGCGCTGCTCAGGAGCCTATGCGGTGGTAGGCCTTGTTGCCAACTATGGAATGTTTGCTTTCCGCGATGTCTTCGGCATCCGGCCATTATGCTTTGGTCAGCGCGTCACAGATTCAGGAACGGAATATGCGGTAGTGTCTGAGTCAGTTGTGCTGGACAGCCTAGGTTTTGATTTAATTCGTGACCTAGAACCGGGTGAAGCTTTATTTGTCGACAGGGCCGGTGAACTTCATCTTCAGCAATGTGCGGAAACTCATGAACTAGTTCCCTGTATTTTTGAACACGTGTATTTGGCCCGTCCAGATTCAATAATAGATGATATTGCTGTTTATAAGTGCCGCCTGCGGATGGGCGAGAGGCTGGCTGACAAACTTTTGCGCATTCGGCCCGATCATGACGTTGATGTGGTTATTCCTATTCCGGATACCAGCCGTGTATCGGCTCAAGCGCTGGCTGAGCGACTCGGTGTTAAGTTGCGTGAAGGATTTATGAAAAACCGCTACATAGGGCGAACGTTTATTATGCCCGGTCAAACTGAGAGAAAGAAGTCGGTCCGTCAAAAACTCAATGCGGTTAAGCTTGAGTTTGCCGGTAAAAATGTCTTGCTCGTTGACGACTCCATTGTACGCGGGACTACCTCTCGAGAAATTATTCAGATGGCCCGGGACGCTGGCGCTAAAAAGGTGTACATGGCCTCCGCGGCTCCTGCCGTGCGCTACCCGAATGTCTATGGTATCGATATGCCCTCAGCAGCAGAGTTGATTGCTCATGGGCGTAGCGATGATGAGGTCGGCGAAATCATCGGCTCTGACTGGATTATCTATCAGGATCTTGAGGATTTAGTCGCTTCTGGCATGGAGGGTAACGAGCGCATTAAACGCTTTGAGTGTTCCGTGTTCGATGGCAACTATGTGACTGGCGATGTCGATAAGGATTATCTAGATCGAATCGAAGGGCGGCGTAACGACGCCGCAAAGGAGACGTTAGATCTGAGTCGACCGGCAACCAAAGGTCAGCCGATCGGCATCCATAATAACGACAATGTTGCTTAACTAGCCGGGAAGGCTGAGGGCAGAATAATGTCAGATCATGAAAATAAGCTGGGTCCGGATACACTCGCAATTCGTGGCGGCAGCCATCGCACTAATGAAAATGAGCATTCGGAGGCGTTATTTTTAACCTCTAGCTATGTCTTTGAAAACGCCGAAATGGCCGCTAAATATTTTAGTAATGAGCTAAAAGGTAACGTCTATTCCCGCTACACCAATCCTACCGTCAGGAGCTTTGAACAACGTTTGGCTCTGATGGAAGAGGGTGAGCAATGTGTAGCTGCGGCCTCGGGAATGGCGGCTACCCTGTCCGTGATTATGGCGTTTCTGCAGACCGGCGACCATGTGCTTTGCTCGCAGGACGTCTTTGGCAGCACTCGGGTCATGATGGACAAATATATTGTTAAGTTTGGTGTCGAGGTGACCTATGTGCCGCTGACTGACCTCAATGCTTGGCAGAGTGCAATCCAATCAAATACAAAAATGCTGTTTTGCGAAACACCGTCTAATCCACTGTCTGAAGTGGCGGATCTCGAAGCCCTAGCGGCACTGTCTAAGCAGGCCGACGCACTGTTGGTTGTTGACAACTGTTTCTGCACGCCAGTGCTGCAAAAGCCGCTTAATTGGGGTGCTGATATCGTCGTGCATTCTGCCACCAAATATATTGATGGACAGGGTCGCTGTCTAGGTGGAGCGGTGGTCGGCAGCGCCGAATTGATGGAGCAGGTTGTTGGCTTTTTGCGTGCGGCTGGGCCTACCATGAGTCCGTTTAATGCTTGGGTTTTTCTTAAGGGGCTAGAGACGCTGCGCATTCGCATGCAGGCCCACTGTGCTAATGCTGAGGCTCTAGCCCGCTGGCTTAACAACCATGAAAAAGTGACTAAGGTTTTTTATGCCGGTCTTGAGGCTCATCCTGGACATGCGCTCGCTAAAAAACAGCAACGGGGTTTTGGTGGCGTATTGTCGTTCTGTGTCGAGGGTGGGCGGGAAGCTGCTTGGCGGGTTATAGACAAGACTAAGATGCTATCGTTGACTGCCAATCTTGGTGATACTAAGACTACGATTGTGCATCCAGCGACCACGACTCATGCGCGTTTATCCGATGAGGATCGCGATGCTGCTGGTATCAGTGACAGCCTAATTAGGATTGCCGTGGGTCTCGAAGATATTGCTGACATTAAGGCCGATATTGCGTTGGGTTTAGACGCGCTTTAATAAAAGGAAAGAATAAATGTTTTTTAAAGATACGGATTTACCTTCACCTGAGAACGCTCTCCCGGGGCGCGCCACAGAGGTAACTATCAATAATGTACACTTTATTACCGGCGCTCCCCTAAAACCTCCCTTTGAACAGGGATTGCAGACCGCGATTTTTGCCATGGGTTGTTTTTGGGGTGCGGAGAGACGTTTTTGGCAGCAGCCAGGTGTTGTGTCTTCGGCTGTTGGCTATGCCGGCGGCAAGACGCCCAACGCTACCTATGAAGAGGCCTGCTCGGGTTTAACGGGCCATACTGAAGCGGTTTTTGTGGTGTTCGATGCCGGCGTCACCAGTTATCAAAACTTGCTGTCTGTATTTTGGGAATCTCATGACCCGACTCAGGGAATGCGTCAGGGCAATGATAGGGGCTCTCAGTATCGCTCAGCGATCTATTGCACCAGTGCCGAACAGCTCGATATTGCGCAGGCTTCTGCGCTTTCCGTGCAGGCTAAGTTAGCAGACCTTGGCTATGGCGCCATCACCTCAGAGATCATTGCTGCACCGATCTTTTATTATGCTGAGGACTATCATCAGCAGTATCTGGCCAAAAATCCCGCTGGCTACTGTGGTCTGCGCGGCACTGGTATTACCTGCTCTTAAGCCTCAATAGTGCCAGCATGGCAGTTATCGCTATATCGCTATATCGCTATGCCGTTAATTTGTTAGACATTGCAGACGCTATTTAAGTCCACTTATTAAGCGCTCTATGATCTCTGCGAAACAGGCTGTCAGATCAAGATTAAACGCCTGCCATTCTTAACCGCTCACGTTTTGGGTCAGCCAAAGGTACGGCTTTTAATAACTGTCGTGTGTAAGCATGTTGTGGTTTCTTCCAAAGCGTTTCGGTCTCGCCAGACTCAACAATCAAACCCTTATTCATCACGATCAGACGATCGGAGATATAGCGAACGACAGACAGATCATGGGAGATAAATAACAGAGTTAGGTCATGTCGCTCGACCAGAGAGAGAATCAAATCGAGTATTTGCGCTTGAATGGTGACGTCTAATGCTGATACCGGTTCATCGGCAATAATAAATTCTGGTTTGGTGGCGATAGCACGTCCAATAGCTATCCGTTGACGCTGCCCACCAGAGAATTCATGCGGGTATTTGTGCATCTGAATCTGCGCGAGGCCAACTTCATTCATTAGCTGAGCCACTTGAGTGTTAACGGTGGCCCTGTCTGCGATCCCATGGTGTAATAGTGGCTCCGACAATGTTTGGAAAACGGTCATTCTTGGGTTTAATGAGGCGTAGGGGTCTTGAAAGATCATTTGCATCTTACGACGCCAGGGGACGAGTTGCTTCTGACTTAATCCGGTTAGGGTCTCACCCTTAAAACGAACGGATCCGGCCGTACTGGGAACCAGCTGAAGAATCGACCGTCCAAGTGTTGACTTTCCTGATCCTGACTCACCAACTAAGCCTAGTATCTCGCCATGATGGATCGATAGGCTTACATTATCAACAGCTTTAACAAATTCTTTGGCAGGATTGCCACTCGAGTTAGATTGGTTTTTGAAATACGTCTTTAGATTATCCACTTGAATGATTTTTTGTGTTTCATCCGATCTATTTTGTAATGTCTTTGCACCCCCAGGAATGGCCGCTAGTAATTTTTTGGTATAGTCATTCTGAGTATTATAAAAAATATCATCGGTACTTCCAGTCTCTCTTATCGTGCCGTTACACATGACCAATACAGTGTCGGCTATGCCGGCCACAACACCAAGGTCATGACTGATAAAAATGACCGCGACATTACGCTTTTCTTGCAGTTTTTTGATGAGCTGCAGTATCTGGGCTTGTATACTCACGTCTAGCGCGGTTGTTGGCTCATCACAAATTAGGAGCTTGGGTTCTGTTATTAGAGCCATAGCGATGACCACACGTTGACGCATACCGCCTGAGAATTCATGCGGGTATGAGTCAAATCGTGCTACAGGGTCAACAATGCCGACTTCATCTAATAGCGCTATCGCTTTAAGTCTAGCTTTTACTCGCCGTTCCCTTTTATCTTTATTTGGGTGATAAATCAGTGGTTCAATAAGTTGCTCACCAACAGTGAGATAGGGGTTTAGGGAGGTCATAGGATCTTGGAAAATCACTGCGATATCGTTACAGCGATGATGACGCATTTGCTCAGGACTACAGCTTAGTAGATCGCTTCCATTGAACATAGCCGTGCCACCTTCAATCTTCGCCGGGGGCTTAGGCAGCAGGTCGAGAAGGCTATAACAGATCACCGACTTGCCTGACCCAGATTCACCAACAATAGCCAAGGTTTTACCACTGTCTACACTAAATGAAACATTGTCGACCGCCTTGACTACACCATTGCGCGTGTGGAAATAAACTTTTAATTCCTTTACCTCTAGAATTGCCATTTGAATAGTCCTTGATCAGTTTTTTGAGGTTCGTGGATCAAGGGCATCGCGCAGCCCATCGCCGAGGAAATTGAGCGCAAATAAGGTTAGTGAGAGGGCGATTCCTGGAAATACAAGTAGCCATGGATACTCCTCCATCGTCTCTACGCCGTAACTAATCAGTAGGCCCCAAGAGCTCTCTGGTGGCTGAATACCTAGACCTAAAAAGCTTAAAAATGCCTCTAACAGCATTACGCTAGGAATAGTCAACGTGGTGTATACAATAACCGGGCCCAAGGTGTTGGGTATAATATGACGTCTAATAATAGTCCATTGGGAGAGGCCTAATGAGTTGGCGGCTTCAACGAACTCTTGGTGGCGCAGTGACATTACTTGCCCGCGGACGATACGCGCCATAGTTAGCCATTCAACCGCGCCAATGGCTAAGAATAGAAGCAAAATATTACGGCCAAAAACGACCATTAATAAGACAATAAAAATCATAAATGGTAAGGCGTAAAGTATGTCGACGATTCTCATCATTAATGCGTCGATACGTCCGC
>Ga0209711_10000741_pt1 | contig 33273 bp, 25 predicted proteins | sample ArcticOcean_MG_C_7_FD_187441 | JGI IMG/M metagenome (GOLD analysis project Ga0209711, IMG submission 187441) | Marine microbial communities from western Arctic Ocean - ArcticOcean_MG_CB11_88 (SPAdes) (version 2) | ecosystem: Environmental > Aquatic > Marine > Oceanic | place: Arctic Ocean...
GAAATCCCCAGACCATCGGTGACATTATCAAAGCCATCCACGCTGCTGTCTTCGGGTAAAAGATCACGCAACGGCGTCTCAATCCCGAGTAAATCCTGCACCGTGTATTGGTATTCCGTGCGATTCAAACGGCAATTCAGTAGTTTCCGCCAACACCTTTTCCAACGATTGAATCACCTCATGCAAGATCTTTGGATCGGGCAGCTTCTCCTTCTCCGGCGGCATGTCACCACTCTTCAAAGCATCTAGAATCAAGAATCAGGTCTCGCCATGCTCACCTCTCGCCGAAGGACCACCGAGAGTATCAAACCGAAGTTTCCCCTTCTGTTTCTCCGGGCTATGACACTTGAAACAATGATTCTCCAAAAACGCCCCCATCTCCGGAGCATTCACCAACGACACATTACTTTCACGCTACCGATGACGTGAACGAGACCAAGACGTTGCCTTTATTTGAGCTTCCAGTTCTCATCAAAGAATCCGGCGTCGACGATTTTCCCTGGGCGGTTGGGGCCGGGCTTTTCGGAGAGATCGATGATGGCCCAGTCGGGGAGCTTGGGGACCTGCCGGGCGTTGTTGAGGTAGTCGAATTCGCGGTAGGTGAAGCTGCTGTTGAGAACGACGTAGCGAATTGGGTAGAGCGGGTTGGGGTAGATCATGATGAGCGCATGTTTGTTCGCGTCATAGGTCTTGGAGCCGACGGTGATTTTTTGAGAATCCCATTGAATGGGAAGTTTCGGCATGATTCTCGCAAGGAAGGTGTTCGTAGAGGGATTACCCCATAGGATGAGGTTGTGCTTGCCGATCTCATCATTGTCGATCTCGATGTCAGCTTTCACGCGGACATCGCCACGGAACTGCTGACGCCAGTGGGTCATGGCACGATTGCGTTCTGATTTCTCCCATATTCCAAATGGATCGTTCGTGGTTTTCCCGGGAGTGACGAAGAGAAAAGAACTCATGAAGGCGTCATCGATGGGCCCCTGCATCAGGTGATGTTTGTTGAAGGAAGTAACTGGAGGGAGACCAAGTTTCCATGTTCCGCTCTCCTTGAACAATCGCGCTTCCCAAGATCGTCTTGCGGTATTGGCAGGAGCGGTGATTTTTTGGCCCGCGATTTTGATGATGGGTAAAGGACCGTGAAAGGGTGAATGACCGGTCGGGAAGGAAAGGGTGAGAGCAGAGATATTTTCAACTTCTTCAATCGTGATTCCGTGAGATGAATAGGTGGCTTTGAGATATGCGCGTTTCCAGTGCTCTTCCATGCGGTCGATCTGGGTCCAGTAGAGTTTGTGGTAGCGCAAGGTGTAGGTTTCGAAGCGGACCGTTTTCGGGAATCGTTGCCGGCCGGATTTAGCAGCGGCATCGACGAGTTTGGAGATTTGTTCTTTGGCGCCGGCTTCGATTTTATGCGCGGTCTTTGGTCCGATGATATGAGTGAGAGGGAGGCCTCTTTTTTTGAGCGCGGATTCCATCATGTCAGCGGCTTGCTTTTGCTGATCGATCTCACCGGAGTAGGCCACGGTGGGGAGGTTGGTGAGATTGGCGGCGTAGTCGGTGCAGTCGTAGAGATGCCAGAGCGTTCTTTGGAAAGGAAGAGCCGCGGGTTCTTTGCCGCCGCACATTTTGAGGAACTCCTCGGTCTCGGAAAATCCTGCGCCCGGATTGGCGACACACCATTGATCGGCGTAATGAACGGCGAATTGCCAGCAAGCGGCTCCGCCCATCGAGAAGCCGCGCACGGCGATACGATCGTCATCGATGCGGTAGTTCTTCTTGGCATGGGCGAGGGCTTCGAGGCAATCGATCTCGCCCGCGAATTTATTGGCATTGGAGAAGCGGGCATAGGGATGGAGCACGATGGTGTCGACCGGTGTGTATTGTCCGGCTTGGGTGCGGCGGCGTTCCATGAAGAGGACTTCGTTGACCTTGTCGTCACGGCCGTGGAACCAGAAATCGAGGCGGTGGGATTGATCCCCTGAGAAATCGTAGCTCTTGGGGATGACGAGTCCGTAAGGCTGGACTGAGCCATCGATCTCGGAACGGAAGCCCCGGACGACGAGGCCGGCTTTTTTGGTCCAAGGTGCTTTGCCATTTTTTAGTGATTTTGCGCGGGCGAGTCCTTCCCTGAGTTGGTTCTTGGCAAAGCTCAGTTCGTTGGGTTTTTGAAATTCTTGATGCTTTAGGGCATCATATGTTCCCTTATAGAAAATCTCCACATCCGGTAGGAGTGGATGCTTGCTGATCGGGAGCATCGCCTCTTTGAGTTCAGCAAGTCCTTTTTCGAACAGGGCTTGATCCTCCGTGGAGATCTTAATGCCAAGGGGAGGAATTCGACGGATGTCCTGAGCGCTGGCGAAGGAGAGACAGAGAAAAACAGGAATGAGCCAACGCATCGTTGATTTTGATACCTGCCTGGAGGAATAAATATTACATCTTCGGCTTTGCTGATTTGAAGACGATCCTCTAAGATTGAGTCACCTCCATGATGAAAATCCCTCTCGCCATTTCCCGGGTTCTTGCCCTTTTTTCCCTGTTGTTCGCTCCGTTGATTGCTCGGAAACCGAATGTCATCATCATCTATACCGATGACCAAGGCACCATCGACATGAACTGCTACGGAGCGAAGGATCTTGTCACGCCTCATATGGATGGGCTGGCCAAGCGCGGGGTCCGATTCACCCAGTTTTACTCCGCCGCGCCCGTTTGTTCTCCGTCTCGTGTGGGATTATTGACCGGGCGAACACCACAGCATGGTGGCTTGAATGGCAACGTCGGACTCGACTCGGTCGGCATGCCTTCCGAGCAAATTACGATTGCCGAGGAACTCAAAAATTCGGGCTATGCCACTGCGCATATTGGAAAGTGGCATCTCGGCCATCACAAAGAGACCATCCCCAATGGCCAGGGCTTCGATTATTCCTTCGGCCATCTTGTCGGGTGCATCGACAACTACTCACACTTTTTCTACTGGAGTGGTCCCAACAAGCACGACCTTTGGAGAAATGGAAAAGAGGTTTTTCACAACGGTGAGTTCTTTCCAGACCTCATGGTCAAGGAGGCCGGTGAGTTTATCGAGCAAAACAAGGAAAACCCTTTCTTGATCTACTTTGCACTGAACACGCCCCACTACCCATATCAAGGTTCACCCGAGTGGCTCGAGCATTACAAGGATCTTCCCTACCCTCGCAATCTCTACGCCGCCTTTCTTTCAACCACTGATGATCGGATTGGAAACTTGCTGAAGAAAGTTGAGGACGCGGGATTGACAAAAGACACCATCGTCATTTTTCAATCGGACCACGGTGCCTCGGAAGAAGTACGCGCCCACAATGGCGGCGGTAGCGCCGGTCCTCATCGCGGAGCCAAGTTTAGCCTCTACGAGGGAGGGATCCGTGTTCCCGCCATCATCTCCTGGCCGGGCAAACTCCCTGAAAACGAAACCCGCGATCAAATCGCAACGGGTTGCGATTGGTATCCCACTCTTCTGGAACTTTGTGATGTTCCCGCGGCTGGTCACAAAATCGATGGCAAGAGTCTCCTGCCCGTCATCAATTCAAGTAAAATCCCGACTTCTCATGAGCGCTTCAATTGGAAATCAGGCAAGGCGGTTGCCATCCGCGAAGGAAAATGGAAGTTGATCGTGACCGGAAAAAAGATCGAACTTTATGATCTGCCGAATGACTTGGGTGAATCCAATAATCTCTCGAAAGAACATCCCGGAATTGTCGCGCGACTGCAAAAAACGAGCAGGGATTATTGGCGGAGCATCACCCAGGTGAAGTGAGCTTATTTAACGATCATTTCGCCCTTCATGATGGTCCAGTGGCCGGGGAAGGTGCATAGGAATGGATAGGTTCCCGGTTGTGACGGGGCTTTGAAGCGGAGGGTCTGGGTTTGACCAACTTTGAGCATTTTGGAGGCGTGCAGGATCCGTTTGTCATCCGGGATGAATTGCTTCTTGGCAGCTTGTGGATCGGCGGCCATGAGGTTGGATTTTTCTCCGATTTCTTCGATGGGAGTGTCCTTCGCCAGGATGAGGAGATTGTGTTCGGTGGCGTCGGGGTTGGAGAAGACCAGCTTAACAGGCTGCCCGGCTTTGACGGTGAATTTGTCCTTGGTGAAGAGGAGACGCTCAGGGATGGTGCCGATCTTGATGGTGGCGAGATTTTTTTGGCGGTCGAACTTCTTTTCATCCTTGGTGAGCTTTTCAACAACGGCCTTTTTAACTGATGAGAGCCTGGCCAGTTTTTCCTTGGTGTCGGGTAGCCAATGGGATTTGAGGGCGGTGGAGTTGAAGGAGGTGCGGATGGCGTAGGCGAGGTGGGTTCCGGCCGGTTGATCAAGGGTTGGATAGATTGCTCGAATAATCGCCCGGCGCCGTCTGGAAGTAATGTCAATAGCCCCTGGGCTTGGATTGCTTTGAGAAGATAGAACGTAGGATGCACAGAGAACAGTTTCGCGGCGGACGTGTTGGGAGGGATGAGATGCACCATAGCGAAGGAGTTCTTCCAGGATCAGTGGAGGGGTTTTTGCAAAACGGAGGGGACCGAAGGCCGAAGCGGCGACGAGATGATCATCGGAGCGGATGAGTCTCTCTAACAGTTCGAGATTAGTTTGATCGAGAGCCTGATGAAGCCAGAGGGCTTCGAGGAGGTGAAGCGGGTTTGTTTGTTTGGCGGTCCACTCGGAAAGAGACTTGAGGATCACATCGCGTGGAGGCATCACGCTATCGAAGTGTAAAGAAGGCATGTTAGCCCGCGCACGGAGCTCGCGTTTGGCCCAGTAACGGGTGCGGTAGTGGGGGGACTTTAAGTGATCGAGGAGTTGAGAAATAGAAGAACCGGCAATCTTGGGAGCTTCGGCGAGTTTGGCTCCTTTGGGAACGATGCGCCAAATGCGGCCGGCTTTGCGGTCACGGCGGGGGTCGCGGAGTGAGTATTGGGCGTGACCTTTGACGGGATTGTACCAATCGCATACGTAGCACGCGCCTTGTGGTCCGAAGCGGAGATCGACGGGGATGAAGGAAAGATTGGTGGAGAAGATGAGGTCGAATTGAAATTTTTCGGCAAAGTGATCTTCGTTTTCGGTCCAGGTATGGAACTCGATTTTGTTGGTGGCTTTGTAGCGTGCTTTGATGAAGCCGCCTTGCATTTCCTTGGGCCAGAAATCGTGGGAGACGAAGTCGTGGCCACAGGTGCCGGAGTAGGCTTGCATGCCCTTTGCGGGCGGGTGTTGGCCGGCTTCCTGAGTGAAGCCGTTACCAGATTTGGGGACGCGGGGGTAGGCGGGGTTGGTCGCGTGGAAGGTCGAGGCGAAGACGGGGTGCGAGGCGACATGGTTGCCCCAGGGATCGAAGGTCACGCCCCAGGGATTGGTGTTGGGGTAGGAGCCGAAGGCGGTGAGCTTTTTGGTGGAGGGGTGGTAGAGGAACCAGGAGGAGTTTTTGGCGCGAATGGGGCCGTAAGCTGTTTCGGTTTGGGTGTTGTGGAAGATGGATTCACGGAACAGGAGATCGCCGCCGGGCGTCCAGGTGAAGTCGTGGAGGGCGTGGTGGGAGTCCTCGCAACCGAAGCCGGTGAAGACGATCTCGCGAGTGTCCATTTTTCCGTCGCCATCAACATCGGAAAGGTGGGTGAGGTGCGGCTCTTCGGAACAATAGACGCCGCCGTTGCCATCGAGCACGAATGAGAGCGGGATATGGAGGTCGTCGGCCCAAGTGGTGCACTTGTCGGCTTTGCCATCCTGATCGGTGTCTTCCAGGATGATGATCTTATCGCATGGTTTCTGACCGGGATAGATGTGCGGGTAGGTGACGGAGGTGGAGACCCAGAGGCGGCCGCGTTCGTCCCAGCGCATTTGGATGGGGCAGGCCATTTCGGGGAAATCTTCTTCGGATGCGAAGCAGTTGACCTCGAAACGGGGATCGACCTTGAAAGCTGCTTTTTCATCGGCGACGGAGAGGAACTTGTTGGCTCCACGGGAGAGGAGGACGTCGTCGAGTTTGGGAATGTTGGAGTCGTCAGGCTGGACGAGTTTTCCGGTGGAGGCGGTGGTGTGAATCGCCGTGTCGCGATTTTCGACCATGAAGTCGAAGTTCCTCATCGCGGGGAGAAAGTCGAGGTAGCCGTAGGATTTGTTGCGACCGCCGGTGTAGTAGAAGGTGTTGAGTGGACGGTAGCGATAGAAGAATTGGGAGGCTTTATCGACGACGAGTTTACGGAGGTCTTCGTTGATGACGGTGGGGTCTTTTTGGAAGAGGGATTTGAAGGCAGCGTTGGAGAAGCGAAGGTGGCCGTGGGCGTTGTGCTGGTGTCCATCGATGGTTCGGGTGATGCGACGGCTGGCAACGATGTTAATTTTAGTGGGCTCGAAGACGTCGACGAAGCCGATCTTGTGTTTGGCAGCGCCTTCGGCAAGGGCGGCGGTATAAAGTGAGAGGTTGGCGTTGTTAGCGGTGCCAGCTTTGACTTGGGCAATATCCTCGTTGGCAGCAGGTGAGAGGAGGACAATCCGGGGAGCGGTCTTGCCGTTGTAGGCTTGTGACTTGAGATGGGTCAGGAACGTGTCGAGGCGCTCTTTGAAGGCGGGGAGGCCTTCTTTGCCAGCGAACGATTCATTGAAGCCGTAGGCTGCGATGATGACGTCGGCTTTGAAGTAGGCGAGGTGTTGGTCGAGGTCGCCGAAGTTGTCGGGACGCGGCATCAGGTCCACTTCGTCGGCAGGCCAGGCGAGGTTGCGGACCGTGAGTTTGTGATTTGAGTGATGCTGGTGGAGGAGAGTTTCGAGATGTCCGAAGCGACGTTCGGCATCGAGAAGGAGGTTGCCGATGAGGGCAATGCGCGTGCCGGGCTCAAGCTTGAGGGGCAGGGTGGTGGTAACAGGTGCAGCGGTCTTGGGGCGCGGCGAGGTCTTGAGGTTAATATAGTAATTCGCCAGCTTCGGGTCCTTTTTTGGAGAGGGCCTTTTTACCTCGGTGTTCTTGGCGTCCTTCTTTTTTACTTCCCCGCTTTTTTTTTAGGCATGATGGGCGACTTTATGTCGGCCAGGTCGGAGGGCTTCACGCCTTTGACTTCACCACCGAAGCTGAACGAGCTGGGTTTGTAGTCTCCCATGAAATCGATTTTGGAATCGGCCTTGATGTCCTTTTCCATGCCGGCGGCCCAGTAGATGCCGTTAAGAATGAGGCGGCGGTAGTTAGGGTCGAGAATGTCTTGCGAGGCGCCTTGCGTGGAGTGGAAGACGCGGGCTTTTTTGCCGGACTTGGATTTATATTCACGCGTCCAGGTGGAGGGGCTGGGCTTCTTGGTTTCGTCGGCCGGGGAATCCTTGGTCATGCCATTGAGAGGCTGGCTTTCAGTGAGGACGGTGAAGGTGTCATCGGGGATGCCAACATAGGCACCTGCCATAGTGAGGGCGTTGTCAGCGACTCCGGTGAGGATGACGTTGCTCTTTTGCGCGGGAAGAATCTGAATGCGGGTGGCTTGCTTGTGGTTTCTGCCGTAGTGTCCAACCCAAGTGTTTCCGAGAACCTGGTGGCCGAAGCCTTTTTCGAATTCCTTGCCCTTATACTGGAAGCTGTAGTGGGAGTATTTTTTGCCTGCAGGGATTTTGAAGGCGTGGGAGGATGTCCGGAGTCCAACGACGGGACCGCCGCGATCGACGTAGTCGGCGATGTGTTTCATCTGGTCATCGGGGAGATCGAGGAAGCGGGCGAAGATGACCATGAGATCGGCTGTCTTGAGGGCTTCGAGACCGTCGATGTTGGAGGCGCCGGCTTTGATAAACCCCTTCTCATCAACTCCGAAGCAAACGGTGGTTTTGAAACCGTGGTGCTCGGCGAGGATGCGGGCAAGAGCGGGGCAGGTTTCCTCGGTGCGATACTCGTGGTCAGAGGCGACGAAGACGATGTGCTTTCCTTTGCCGGGGCCGGAAGATCCTTCGTAAACGACTGGATTTGCCAGCGCGATTGAAAATGAGAGGAGAGAGGAGAGAGCGATCAGGATGAACTTCATGAGTTTGAGAGTAGCTGGGATCTTATTGGGGAGTTGGACAATACGAGTCGATTGTTGCCAATCATTCCAGAGAATGTGCATTTTTTTGAGCTGATCAGTTTGAATGGAGAAAATTTGCGATATTGTTGGAGAATGTTTCGAAAGGGAGAGGGAGCGAAAACTCTCCCAGTCAATCAGGTCGCGCAGTTTTAAAATGCCGACGATGCGTTGGGTCGCCGCTTTTTGATGATCCAACTGGGGGAAAGGGAGTCTGAGAGATAGTCCTATTTGATTAGGATGGTTTTGAGAAATTTGACCGTTTCAGGGGCGATGAGATTATATCCCTCGTTGTTGGGATGACGGTCTTGTTACCACTGCCTGATGTGGCCAAAGAGGGGATCGAATGAAGAGTCATCCGGAAGGACGATCTCCATTACGATCCGGTTCTGCTAGAGGTTGGTTAGGCGAGTTTATAATGAGCGGCCCACTCTTTTCTGGGAGTGGGGCCGGAGAGGAGGGCATTGGCCTGGTCATTGCCGGTGAATTTTCTGGTCTTGGGATCGAACTGGAGGTCGGTGTTGAGAAACTCGGCGATCATGCCGAGATTGAGGACCTGGGTGAGCGATCCACCAACGCTGAAGGGCGATTCGGTTTTGCCATTTCCCATGGAGGCTTGGACGAAGCTTTCCATGTGGTCAAACTCAGGGCCTTTAGTATCAAGGGCGGCTTTGAGGTCGTTCCGCTTTTTGGAAGAGATCAGCTTCGATGGACTGGAGTGGGAGTTGCGGTGGACGAGATAGTCTTCCTGTTTGCGGTGGAGAAGAGTTCCGGCACCGCCTAGGTTGGGGGCCTTTTTATCGCCGAGGTATTTTTCATCGATCTTGGAGACGAAGTCACCGCCGGCTTTCCAGACCAAATGAACGGGAGGTTTCTTGTCGCCGCGGCCGGGGAAATCGAACTCAATATGAGAGCTGAGGGGAAAGCTGATTTGATTGTAATCGGCGAGAGCTTTGGGAGAGATTTTGGTGGGGAAACCGAGCTTCAAATAATGGTGGATAAAGTCGATGATGTGGCAGCCCCAGTCGCCGAACATTCCACCGCCATAGAGGTGGAAGCCGCGCCAATCGAAGGGGTGGAAGAGGCTGTTGAAGTCCTTCATTTCCTGCGGCCCACACCAGAGGTCCCAGGATTTAAGGGATTCGGGAATGGGTTGGGTTTTTGGGTAACCTTTGATGCGTTTTTTGGCATCCATGAACCAGAGTCCAGCGCTTTTCCAAGCTTCGATTTTGACGATGTCATCAACCACTCCGGCGGCGAGCATACGCTTGAATTGTTCCGAACCACCGGAGGTGTGACCTTGGTTACCCATCTGGGTGACGACGCCGAATTTTTTCTCACCGCGGATGAGGATTTCGGCTTCTTCGAAGGTATGAGTCAAGGGCTTTTCGACATAGACGTGCTTGCCGAGGGACATGGCCTGAATGGCGGCGACGAAGTGGGTGTGGTCGGGAGTGGCGATGGAGACGGCGTCGATGTCATCGCCCATCTTGTCGAGCATCTCGCGGAAGTCGTGGAAGCGTTTGGCATCGGGATGAGCCTTGAGCATCTTTGAAGCGCGGTCGTGATCGACATCGCAAAGGGCGACCGGAGTAGCGTGGCCTTTTCTAGAGAGTCCAGAAATGACGGATGCGCCCCTCCCTCCTGCTCCGATGCAGCCAAGATTAAGGCGCTGGCTGGGAGGACGCTTGGGATTGTTTTGCGCACGGGCGCTGGTGAGGTAAGCGGGAATGAAGGTGAAGCTGAGGGCGGAAGCGGCGGAGCCGGTGAGGAATTTGCGGCGGTTTGGGGAAGACGAGTATTTCATAATCTCTATGAGCTTGAAGAGGATGGAGGGGCTAGGGAATGATGAAATCGACGAAATTAGGGGGCGGAGATTGAACGGTATTCATCGGATTTCCATTTGAGTTGATGATCGAAACTCCTAACTCCTTGGTAATATTTCGATCGGTATCTCCTCGGTATTAAGAGAAGACCATCACGCGATCGACCTGATCAAGTGGTTAGAGATGTCCGTTCGCACCTTGCTGACTCGTCGTCTTTACAGAGATACGTTCACCCGCAGAGGAGACGACATCGTAGCCTGCTTGATTCACTTCGAGGACCATTTTCCCATTAGTCATCAAATCAGCTTAAAGCTCTCCAATACGTCCTTGGATTCAAAGTAGAAGTGCGCAGGTGATTAGTTAAAAAATTTGGATGATCCCAGCATTGACCTCACCGAATACCACACGGCGAGGAAGCGCACTCCTCCGATGGTGGCGATCTGGACTTGGCGTGCTCGGATTCGAGAACTGAGTGGGGAGGCTGGCAAGCCTCGACGGAAGTTTCAGCGCGTTGACAGCCGCTTCGATTGGCTGGATGTTGATTCCGCCGCTCGACTTCATGGGATGTTACAAGATAGGGGTTTTTTAACGATGCCCAAGAGGAGGTTTAATCGTTCCTGTAGGGCACTTTTCTTGATGCAGTATTTCGAGGGTTTGGTCGCGGATTTTTTTGAGGACGGGATCGATTTTGGACGAAGTGTTACGCATGGCGGCGTAGTAGGCGGATGAGAAAGACCCGAGCAACAGGGGGAGGGCGGGGATCAACCAAACAAGGTGCGATTTCAATTCGATCAGGTGAGCTTTTATTTGGTCATGTGTTTATGGAGGAGATCGACGACTTGAGTGCGCTGTTTTTGGATCCCAGCAAGGTCGAGTTTAAGTTCGGCAGAGGTGTTGAGGAATTGGTAAAGGCCAGCGAGGGGTTCACTCCAATCGCCTGAGACAACATCGAGAGGAGTTTCGCGGCGGTGGTTACGGGCGGTGAGGGAAGCTCCGTTTTTAAGGAGGAGTTTCACGACTTCGGTGCGGCACATGAAGGCGGCAATGTGAAGGGTGGTATTGCCGTCGCGGTTGGTTTTTTTAAGGTCGCTTTTTTGTTCGAGGAAGAGGGCGATGAGAGATGGTTTGCCGTGGAAGGCGGCGCTAGCTAGGGGCGTCATTCCGTTTTCGTGATGAAGTCGGTTGATCGGGGCGCCGAGATTGAGGAGCCGTTTCACGCGGGGCAGGCTGCCACTCTGGATGGCATTTTCGAGGTCGTTGCGGAGTTGGTCGGGGTCCTGCTGGAGGGATTTGGCAATATCTCCGGCTTTATCGGTGACGTGGAAGATGAAGTCATTGCTGAAGTGTCCGTGGGCATTTTGGACCTGAAGGAAATGGAGTCCGTTGGGCGGAAGGGAGTCGAGTTCGATGGAGATGGTTTCTTCTTCACCTTTCCTGATGATGGCGGGAACACGTCGTCCGTTGACGATGACGTGGGCCTCTTCGGTGACGTGGCGCGCGTTGAAGGTCATTGTTTTTTGACCGTCGGCGAGGATGGGGAAGTGTTGTCGGCCACTTTGTTCGTGAAGGGGGCTGAGGGTCCAGAGGGCGGGTTGGGGAAAATCGAATCCGGCTCGTGCTCCGTGACGGGCGGTGAAGGTGCCTAGGAAGGTTCCATCCTTGGCAAGATCGAGGAGTTGCTCGCGGGTGAAGTGGCGGCGTTCACCATCGACTTGGATGTAGTGGTCGTCCTGAAACTGAAGGGTGAGAGAGGTGGGCTCCTTTTGGTCGAGGAAGAGGGCGTCGACTTGAAGGACGATGGCTCCTTCCCTAGCAGAGGATTCGAGGGCTGGGAGGAGGTCGCGAGTGAGGGGGTGGTCAACGGTTTTTTGTTCTAGGGTGAGTTGTCGGGCGAAGGAGCCGGAGGATCCGGTGCTGCCTTCGAGGACCATTTCCCAGATGGGATCAAAGCGGGGTTTACTGCGCCAGGAGAGGCGCCAGAGGTCTTTTTCAGGGATACCCTTTTCGGCAATGTGGCGGTAAAAGTCGAAGTCGATGATGTTGAGTCGGCCTTGCGGGAGGATCAGGAAGCGGTCGTTTGCGCCGCGAAAGGTAGGGACGTCCATGCCGGTGCCGGGAGTGTTGGTGCTGACCAAAAAGGGCATGCGGTGGCAGTCGCCGCAGACATTGGGTTGGGGTTTACCTTCGTGGTTTCCTTTGAGGTGGAAGAGTTCGAAGCCGTCCTTGGCGCGTTTGGAGAGGACGTTGGTATAGGCTCGCTTTTGGGCGGGAGGATAGGGAACACTGAGGAGAAACTGGGTGATGTAATAGCGATCGTTTCTGTCAAGAAGGTCGCCACGTCCAACGGAACTGCCTACGAGAGCCATGGTCGAGCTCAGGGCGCTGTTGACGAGAAGGCGCATGCCGTTTTCGGGTGTTTGTGCGTCGTCATTTGGTGGAGTGTGACCTCGGACGTTTGCGCTATTATTTCCCCCGTATGGATCGCCGGGAATGCCATCCCAGTGGAAGGGGGCGGTGTCTTGGAGTCCGCGAAGTGGCATGGTGGAACGAGGTTGGATTTGGTTTCCGCCCGAGACGATGGGGGTATCCAGGACCCAGAGGAGTTGATCGGTATGGCCGTCGGGATGGCAGCTGGCGCAGGAAAAGGTTTTGGTGGAGGAGGCATTGGCGTTGTTAAAGGCAACACGTCCTTGTTTGAAGGGGGGAGGAGTGGGATCGTCGAGAGGGATGATGGACTGGATGACAGGACGGGCTCGGTCGGTCAGGTCGACGAGGGAGACGGAGTTGGCAACGGCATTAAAAACCCAGGCTCGGGCGGGAGTGCCATCCGCTTTTGATTGCAGTGCAATGCCCCGCGGGACGGAGCCGACTTGGACTTGGCCGAGGAGTTCGCCAGTGGTGGCATCGACTGTGAAGAGCTTGTCGGAGCCGGCCGCAGTGGCGACGAGGGTTTTGTCGTCGGGGCTGAGTTCGACGGCGAAGGGGGTGGCAAAGGCTTGCCCGGGCTTGGGATGAACCGGAGGGAGAGGCTCGAGGTCGATGAAGTGAGGTTTTTTAGCAGCGTTCTTTTGGAATTCAACGCGGGTAATTTGATTCAGGAAGGCGCGGTTTTCGAGTTCGGCGAGGCCGTGTTTTTTAGTGCCGGAGCGACCATTGACGTCATTACGAGCGTCGGTTTGAGCAATAAAAACGGTGCCTTTTGAATCGACGGTGAGGCCGTAGAGAAGGGTGCCTAGGGTGTCGACGGTTTCGATGAGACGGTCGGTTTCGGTGTCGAAAACGAAGAGGTCTTTGTCGGGGACGCGCGGATGTTTGATGATGTCGAGAACGTGGCCGAGTGAGAGGACGTTGTTGTGGGCAATGGAGTGTTGGTGGGCATCGAAGGTGACGAGGTCGCCGTCGATTTTGTAGCCACCTGAGAGTTGCGTTTTGTTGTTGGATTCAAAGGGTATGACGTAAAGTTTGCCGTGACGCACGGTGAGCGCGCGCGGGTCCTGGGCGGGAATACTTAGGTGTTTTGTGACGAGGCGGGAGGCGACGTCGATAACGGCAATCTTGTTTTCGGAGGAGAGCGCGACGTAGGCCTTTTGATTATTGGCGAAGGCGATGCCGACGGGTTCGTCAAAGCGAGTGGCGCGTTTTTCGAGGTCAAGGTCCTGAACGGTTGCGATGACGTGAAGGTGGGTGGGGCTGGTGGGATCGGTGTCGATCACGCTGATGGAGTCGGAAATATGATTACTGATCCAGGCTTCGCGGCCATCGGGTCGGATTGCGATACTCACCGGGTCAATGCCAACGGGGATGCGCTTTAAAAAGCGACCGGTTGTTGTGTCAATGACATCGACGGTGTCAGCAGGGGTGTTGACGACAAAGAGATGGTCCCGATGGAGGGTGATGGGGCGGAAGTGGGGGCTCAGAAATGAGGGGTTGCCAATCTTGGCGGGAGGCTTTGGTTGGGAGCTCTTAGCCGTCGAGCGGGTTGGTTTTTCCTGACCAGGAAGGAGCCAGATGCCAAGCAAGGAGAGGGAGAAGAGGAGCGAGCCAAGGAAAAGACTTTTCATGTGAAAATGCGGTTACTTTCCGCCGGTGATTTTTTGGACAGATTTTTCAGGGAGGTTCGCGTTGGAGAGCCATTCCTGGGCAGCTTCCCGATCCTTACGGTAGAAAACCCGGCCGGTGTCGATGAGAGCGCTGCCTCGGGCCACGGGATCGGAAATACTGGTGGCCCACTCGACGCCGATGGCGGGGTCATCGTGGACGACGCGGGTGGCGTAGCCATAAGTGGCAGCATCGCGATCGGCGGCGGGGACGGAGGCGATGGCGGCGGCGGCTTCTTCAGGGCTGCGCCCGGCCCAGTGGTGGAAGGAGCTGCCGATCGCGTGGTTTTTGCCGTCGCCCTGGGGAAGGTCGATGGCCCACTCGACGGTGCTGGCAGGATCTTCTTTAGCATATTCTCCGGCGAGGCGCTCAAAGGCTTGGTTTTGAAGGGTTCCTTCTGGGATGTTTGCGGCCCAGTCGGTTGCTTCCTCCCGATCACCGGAGCGAAGGACAGCGGAGGCGGCGATGTGAATCATTTTGGGGGCTTCTTTATCTCCGTTTTTAAAGCGCTCGGCGGCGAACTTGGCGGCCAGTTGGGGATCGGTATCAGCGAGGCCGAAGGCGGCGCCCCATTTCATATGAGTTCCGCTGCTTTGCTCTTCCGGAGTGAGCTGGTTGAAGTAGGCGAGAGCAGAGGTGGGATCACTGGCGGCCCAGCCAGCGAGGGAGGCGGCCATGTCGCGTTTTGGAGTATCCTTTCCGTGCGTGATAGCTTCCTTTCCGGCGATGGCGCCCCAAGCGTAGTGAAATTCGCGGAATTCGGCCGAGTCCTGGGGGAGGTGAGCGATGTTTTCACGCATGAGGCGGGCATTTTCGGGCGTGAGGTTTTTGAGCATTTCCGAGAAGGCAAGGCGGCGCTCGATGGGGCCTTTGGCGATGCGGAATACTTCGCCGAGTTCCGTGATGTCAGCGTCGGTGAATGAAGTTAAAGGTGACTGGGATGAGGACCTGTGGGAGGACGATTTGGTGTCGGTCGGTCCTCTTTCTTCCGGAGATCCATCCTTGGAGACCCGACGGTTTGAAAGTTGGGAGGGAGATGTCTGTGACTTCGAGGTGGTTCCTGCGTGGTCCGCTTGGTTGAGCCGGGATCCGACGACGAAGGCAGTGAGGGCGACGAGGGCCCAGATGAGGTGGGAGAGGATATTTTTTTTCATGGGAGACTGTTAGGGTTACTCGTTGGATTGAAAGTTGTTTTCAAGGGCCCATTGATGAGCGGTTTCCGGATCTTGATTGGTCCAGGTGGCAAAGGTGCGTCTGGTGATCTCGTTGCGTAAGACGGGTGCTGAGATTTTTTGAGTCCATTTGATCGCGGTGCGGGGATCAAACTCGACGGCCGCGATGGCGAGTCCGGCGATGGCTTGATCTTTTCCTGGGCCGTTGGGTTGGTTTTGAATCCAGTCAGAGGCCGCTTCAGGTTGCTGGGTGGTCCAGTTCCAAAGAGTCTTCGCGAGAGCGGAATCTCGTTGTGTTGATCTGGGTTTTGCGGCGAGCCAGTTGGTCGCCCCGGCGGGGTCGCGTCGTGACCATTGCGAGGCGACGAGCTCAAAGTGGGTGGGGTCGCTTTGCTGATCGAGAAATCGTGCGGCGTTGGCTGGGTCGGTTTCAGTCCAGGATTTGAGAGCAATGGCGGTGGGGTTGTCTCTTTCTTCCGGATTGAGTTGGATGGTCCAAGCAAGGGCTTCTTTGGGCGAGTGCCGGGCCCAGGATCCGGCGATTTCTCCGAGGACGTGGTCGCGGGCCTCGCCGGGTTCAAGGGTGAGGGCAAGGCTGGCGGCCTTTTGAGGGTTGGTGGCGGCGATGGTGCCCAGAATACCTGAGTAGGCACCGGCTTTTTGCTGGTCGGCGAGGGTATGCGCCCATTCAAGAGCGGTGCCGAAGTCCTGTCGGGCCCATTCCTTGGTGATGGTGCCGGCCAGAACATGGCCGATCACAGGGTAGAAAGCTTGTGAGTTGGATGGAGAGGTGAGCCAGTCGGCTGCACGTTGTGGGTTGAGCGAGGCGAGAGCGGCAAGGATGCTGAGGGAGTGGCCACGTTCGAGGGAGAAGTTGGCAATGTCGAGGGAGGCAAAAGCGGCCTCGGGATCCGCTTTGGCCCATCGGGTGAGGAGAAGGTGGGTGAGCATCTTGGACTCACTGTCCCATTCGGGGGTCTTTTGGCGGAGGAGATCGAGAGCTTCCGGAATGCGATGGATCGAGAGGTGAATGGAGTAACGCTGAATCAGGTGGAGCCGCTCGGCGGGATCCGGGTTGGCAAAGATGGCGAGAAGGTCTGATTCGTCGCCTGTGACGGACCGGGCGGAAGATTTACTGGATCTACGAGAGGAGGGTAGAGCAGTCGTCGTTGGGTGGGATGATGAATTGCGGTCCGATTCGAGGCTATTGATCTTGATTTGCTGGGTAGTGACAGCAGCGACGCCAATGGCGAGGGCGCTGAAGGTGAGGAAATGGACTTTTAAGAAAGTGGAGATTCCGGATGCGGCTGGAAGGACGGGTAAGGAGGTCGCAATAGAGGAGGCGAGCGAGGCTGGAGCGGGGCTGACTGCGTTTGAGGGGAGGGCACTGGCGAGAAGTGCGGAGGTGGTGGTGATGCCCCGGTTGGATAGAATGGCGCGGAGTTTCTCGAGGGCACGGGTGGTACGCATGCGCGCGGCGTCCTCTTTGATACCAAGTTTCCGGGCGATCTGCGGGTGGGTTTGGTTGTCGTAGAAACGAAGAAGAACGAGGGATCGGTCGTTTTCCGGGAGCTCGTTGATGGCGCCATCGATTTCGGGTGCAAGTTGGGGCCATGGGTCGGGGGTGATTTTCATGGTATTGAGGGAAGCTGCGGTTTGTTCCCGTTGTTGGCGGCGGACCTCGGAGCGAACGTGATCCACGGAGGCACTGTGTGTTTCGCGGTGGAACCAGGCGGTGAGGGGAAGGGTGGAAGGAATGTTTGGGGCCTTTTTGATGAGCCGTAGGAAGACGGTCTGGGAGATGTCGCGGGCTGCTTCGTCATTAGCAGTAATGCGCCGGGCGACTGAGAGGACGAGGGGGAGGAACCGCTCGATGAGCGTAGTGAGGGCGCCACCTGATGGGTGGCGCAGGTGCTGCTTCAGAAGTTGGTGGTCGCTGGATAACACGAATTACTGGGAGATCGATGCAGGGTGTATAAACCGAACAAGTTTTTGGAGGAAAAAATGCTGTTCGCTTTTTCAGGATTGGACCAATCATAGTAAAAAAGAATTATGGGAATGCAAAGGTATCATTTTTTGGATGGTCTCAGGGGCGCGGCGATGCTTTTGGGCTTGGTGCTGCACGGGGTGTTGTCTTTTGCGGGGATTCCGATTTGGCCGGCGGAGGATGTCAGATCGGCGCCGGAGGTGATTTATCCGGTGATCGATTGGATTCATGGATTCCGGATGCAGTTGTTTTTTTTAGTGAGTGGATTTTTTACGGCGATGATGTGGAAGAAGCGCGGATTGGGTGGTTTGGTGAAGCAAAGGTTGTTGAGGATTGGGTTGCCGCTGGCGGTGGGAGTGGTGGTGGTATTTCCGGCGATGATTGCGCTGGGAATCTGGGGAGGGCAAGTGAAGGCCGAGCGAGGGGAAGTTGCTCAGGTTGGGGGGAGTGGATTATTTGAAGAGGTGATCGAGGGGGATGTGGAGAGAGTTCGTGCTTTGTTAGGGAAGGGCGGGGATGCCAACGAGAAGGACCATAACGGCACTCCCTTGCTTCATGAGGCATCGATCGCAGACAACGGAGAGATGGTTGAGGTGTTGTTAGCAAAGGGGGCCGAGCTTGATGGCCGGGGAGGGGATGGAGGCACGGCTTTGTCGGCGGCCTGTTTTTTCGGACGGGAGGAGGCGGCGATGGTTTTGCTAAAAGCAGGTGCTGATGTTTCGGCACAGGATTGGCGGGGGATATCGGTGATGGAGGCCACGACTACGGATTTTGAAATCGTGAAGGCGATCGGCGGAGCGTTTCAGATTGAGGTGGAGGAGTCGCATCGGGAAGCGCGGGAGAGATTAGTGATCGCGCTGGCCGAGAGAGGAGCTGATACGACGGGTGAGCGTGGGTTGGGGTGGTACCGTAAGGGGATGGAGTTCCCGGTGTTTTATCATCTCTGGTTTCTTTATGACCTGCTGTGGTTGTTGTTGGTTTTTGTCCCGGTGGCGTTGGTGGCGAATCGGTTGGGTTGGAGGTTGCCAGATGGCTTGATTGGGGTGCCGGGATGTTTGCTTTGGCTGGTGCCGCTCACTTGGTGGATGCAGTCGTTCATGCCGGGACAATTTGGGCCGGGAACATCGACCGGAATTTTTCCATGGCCTCAAAAGCTGGGGTATCATGCGGTCTTCTTTTTCTTTGGGGCGATGAGTTTTGGGCGGGGTTTTTGGGAGGAGAAAGTAGGACGGATTTGGTGGGGATGGTTCCTAGTCTCACTGCCTCTTTTCTTTTGGGGGAGGAGTTTGGTGAAGGATGATTTGATTTTTGGGGCCCTCCTTGCAAGTGGATTTTCGTGGGTCACGATTGTCGGAATGATGGGGCTATTCCGGAGGTTCTTGAATGAGGGAAGGCCGGTGATACGGTATTTTTCGGACTCGTCTTATTGGCTCTATGTGGCGCATCTCCCCTTGATGATTGTGGTGCAAATTTTGATCAGCGCCTGGGAGGCGCCTTTGCTTTTGAAACTTGTGATTGTGATTACAAGTGTGACCGCAATCTTGTTGGCTGTCTACGAATGGACTGTGCGCTACACGTGGGTGGGTGCGATTTTGAATGGTCGTAAAATACGCGTGCCGTCGCCGCTGCCGGTAGAAAAAAGAACGATTTGAAATAATGGCGGTTTTGTGTGAGTCTCTGAACAGATGAAATTTTTTACTTTCCTTTCTGTTGGCTTAATGGGCGCTCCGGTTTTTGGGGCTTTGGAATTCAGGGATACAGAGGGGAAGCACCTTGATGTGGTGTCGGATGGTAAGGTCGTGGTGCGCTACATGTATGAGCACGATACCTCGACGAAGGAGACACATCACAAGACTTATAAGCCTTATCTGCACGTCTTCGATGCGGAGGGGAAGAAGCCGATTACGAAGGGGGCGGGTGGACAGTTTACCCACCATCGCGGGATTTTTATTGGTTGGAGTAAAATTCAGGCGAATGGGAAAAGCTACGATCGCTGGCACATGAAAGGCGGCGACATTGTGCATCAGAAGTTTACCAAGCAGGAGGTGAAGAATGGTTCTGCTGTTTTCACGTCGCGCACTCACTGGATGGACGAGAAGAAGACGGCGTTTCTCGAAGAGGCGAGGACCTTTACGATTACGGAAGGCGTGCATGGTGGACGGGTGATGGTCGACCTTCATACGAAGCTTAGTCCTGTGAGTGGTAATGTCTTTCTAAAGGGCGACCCTGAGCATGCGGGGGTGCAATATCGCCCGGCTGATAAAGTTGATACGAAGAAGACGAAGTATCTTTTTCCGAATGGAGTGACGAAGGTAAACGGGGTGAAGGATTTGCCTTGGGCTGCTGAGAATTATACTTTGGATGGGCAAGAGTATGGTGTCGTTCACATGAATGCGGCGTCGAACCCGAAGGGGACGGTTTATTCGGCTTACCGCGACTACGGGCGCTTTGGAGCGTTTTTCCAGAAGGAGATTAAGCAGGGTGAATCGCTCGTAGTGAACTATGGATTTCTGATTCTTGATGGGAAGCTACCTGAAGGCGACAAGCTACAAAAGGTTTGGGATACTTGGTCGAAGTAGGAGATTGAGGCAAAGTGAAAAGTGATTTTTTGAACGCTAATCGCGCAAATCTTAGCGAGTTGTAGAGGTGCTTCCTTCTGCGGCGGACACGTGGTTGCGAAGGGTTTTGAACCACGCATTTTTCCAGGGTTGTGCTGGATCCGTTGGGATCTTTAAAGCGATGGTTATCGCGGGAGAAGGAGAAGCGAACCGATCACTCGGCCTTCTCCGCAATCTCGATGTTGCGGAAGGAGATGGCCATGTTTTTTCCGCCATGGAGCTGTAGGCCGAGTGGGCCCTTTTCGATGGCGGTTTTCGAGGTGTAGGTGATCCCTTCGACACCGTTGAGCCAGGTTTTGTAGGTGCTTCCTGTGACTTCGATTTTGAGGGTGTTCCAGTCCTTGGGTTTCACGGCTGCGATCGCTTCTTTTCCTTCGACGGGGTAGCCCTTTCCGGGAATGTAAGGGGAGGCGGTGAGGTCGCGCTTGAGGGAGCCGGAGATTCCGATCTGGATTTGATCGTGGGCCTTCTTGAGCATAACGCCGGAGTCGATGGTGCCTTCTCCGTTTTTGTATTCGAGGGTGAGGGTGAAGTCGGTAAAGTCTTTCTTGGTCCAGAGGACTGAGCCTGCTTTTTTGGGTCCGGACTTGCAGTGGATGACGCCTTTTTTGACAGTCCAGTGTTCTGCTTTACTTTTGGAGTCGATGCGCCAGTTGGAGAGGTCTTTTCCGTTGAAGAGAGGCTCGGCATGGAGGAGGGAGGAGAGGAGGATGAAGAGGGTTGGGATGCGCATAGTGGTAGGTCTACGGATTTTCTTGAGCTATTCCTTCAAGGAGCTTGGACTGTTTGATGAATGAGATTCGATGAACTCTTCCATGTCCTTTTTCTGATTGTTTGAGAGTTTGCGGATTTTAAATGACGTCGTGTTGGAACCTCATTTTATTTCTTCGGCATGAAGATGACCTTGCGATCGTTGGAAAGGTTCTTGCCTGGAGTGGAACGGCCTTGGGTGACTTGTGTTTCCAAGAGGGCGAGGAGGGCTTTCACTTTGTCGGGTTTTTTTGCGACTAGGTTGGTTTTCTCTCCGAGGTCGGTTTTAAGGTTGAAGAGTTGCATGGCGGGGAGGCCTTGCTTTTTGGCTTGGGCTTCCTTGGGGGCGCTCCAGCCACCGCTGCCGCTTGCGAGGCAGAGTTTCCAATCGCCTTCGCGGATGGCGAAGTGGCCGCTGATGGAGTGGCTGATGATATTCTTACGGTCGGTGTCGCCTTTTTCAGAGAGGAGGGGCCAGAGGGAGAAGCCGTCTTCGCCGCCGAGGGGTTTGCGTGGTTGGTCGGTGATGTCCTGGAGGGTGGTGTAGAGATCCGTGAGGCAGGCAAGGGAGTTGGTGGTGCGGTCGCCTTTGATGCTGCCAGGCCAGCGGAAGATGAGGGGGACACGGTGGCCGCCTTCGTAAATGTCGGCTTTATGGCCGCGATATTTTCCGCTGGGGCTGTGATTAAATTTTGCGAGCGCGTCGAAGTTGCCTTCCGGAGAGCAGCCGTTATCGCTCGTGAAAATGAGGAGAGTGTTGTCATCGACTCCGTTCTTTTTCAAAGCAGCCATGAGTTGTCCCATGTGGTGGTCCATTTGCATGACGAAGTCGGCGTAGGGGTTCATCTTGCTGGCTCCTTTAAAAGGAGGGACGGGGACGATGGGAGTGTGGGGCGCGGGGAGGGGGAGGTAGATGAAGAAGGGTTGGTCTTCTTTGACGCGTTCTTCGATGCGGGTGATTGCTTTTTGGAAGAGGTGGGGGAGGACTTGTTCGATTTCGAAGTCGGGTGCGATGGGGCCTTTACGGTACCAACCGTAGGGGTCTTGTTTTTTTGTGACTCCTTCCTCGCGGATGGGGATAGCGGTGGGCTTACCGGTGTCGACCCAGACGTAGGGTGCCATGTCGAGCGAGCCGCAGTGGCCGTAGTATTGATCGAAGCCGTTGATATCGGGGCCGTTTTTGACGGGCTTGGCGAAGTCGATTTTCTTACCGTCTTTGGTCCAGTCCCATCCGAGGTGCCATTTTCCGATCATGGAGGTGTGGTAGCCGGCTTCTTTTAAAAGGTGGCCGAGGGTGGGGCGGTCGGCGGGGATGAGGTGGTTGCTGGTTCCGGAGAGGACACCGCGGGCAAGTCGGGAGCGCCAGTTGTAGCGGCCGGTAAGGAGTCCGTATCGGGTGGGGGTGCAGACGGAGCTGGGTGTGTGGGCGTCGAGGAAGGTGACACCTTGGTCAGCCATCTTTTGGAGATGAGGAGTCTTGATCTTACAATCGGGATTAGTGGGCGAGACGTCGCCGATACCGAGGTCGTCGGCCATCACGATGATGACGTTTGGCTTGGCGGAAAGGAGGCCGAGGGAGGCAGAGAGAAGAGCGAGGGTGAGGAGTTTCATGAGATGATTTTTTAAATTAAATGACGGCGAAGGCGATCCGGCGAGGAGAAAGCTGTTAGGAGCTTTGTTTTTGAAGGGTCATTTTTTCCCAATGAACCCCGTGGTCAGGCCGGTGCCCAGTAGAGTAACGGCCATGCCGGCGATCATTTGATTGGTGACGTCTTCATTTAGGAAGAGCCAGCCCCAGAAGATGCCGAAGAAGGGGATCAGGAAGGTGACGGAGGTGGCTGCGGTCGCTCCGGTTCGCTTGATGAGGCGGAAAAAGAGGACGAAGGCGAGTGCGGTGCAAAGAAGGGCCAGGGCGGTGGCGCTCAGCCAGCTTTGGGTGGTGGGGACGCTGTTGGGTAGATGGGCCAGGGCGAAGGGGGTAAGGACAAGTCCGGCACCCAGAAGGCTGCCCGATGAGGCGATGAGGGGAGGGACGCTGTGGAGTCTGCTTTTGATCCAGATGGCACCGAAACCGTAGAAGATACAGGCGACGATACAAGCGGCGATGGGCCAGCCGCGGCCTTGGTTGTGGAACTCGAGTTTTCCCCAGACGAGAATGACGACTCCGAGGATGCCCAATGCGAGACCGAAAAACTGAGAGGTTCGAAGGCGCTCGCCCAGCCAAATGGAGGCGAAGAGGGCGCTGAAGACCGGAACACTGGAGTTCATTAAGGAGGTGAATCCCGCGCTGAGAGTGAGGGTGGCGTAGGAGAGGAGGATGAAGGAGATGCCGGAGCCGAAGGCGCCACTAATGAGGAGCTGCCACCAGTGGTCGCGGGCGATCTGGCGGGCCTCTTTACTCAGAAAGATCGGGGAAAGGGCGAGACCGGCCAGCCCCATGCGGAAGGCGATGAGCGGGACGGGGCCGAAGCCCGGCGCGGAGATGCGCATGAACAAGAAAGAGGCACCCCAGATCGCTGCTAGGAAGAGGAGGATGAAAAAATCAGCGATCCGCACGATTGTGGGGTCGGTTGTTAGAGGGACTTTGTCAAGAGGATCGTAATTGAGGCGGCATGCAAAACGGGAACGAGCAGTGAACAGGTTCCGGTGCTCCGGACGAAGAAGTATTTTCTGATCACAGTGGGTGATCCTGGCAATCCTTGTGCCTCATCGCAGCAGAGAATTAGCTCACTCGGGCATGTGCTTCAGGCAGAATTGCAACTGGAGTTCCAGCCAGTTTTTTCCCTGAGGAACTTTTGGAATGGTGTTTCGTTCGCCTCCATAGGCGACGCAGGGAATGCCAACTTCCTTCGCTTTGTCTCTCAGTAAAATTGCTTCGCTGGGTGGGTGAATTCGATCCTTGGGGGAGGCGTTCGAGTAAATGAAGAGGGGGGCCTCGCCTTTATCCATGTACCGTAGCGCAAACTCCTGGGTCCCGATGGGCTGCATGACGCTCATGACGACTGCAGGACGTGAACTTTGATGCGCGACGATGTCTTTTGCTTTGGGGTCGGCAAAATCATCGTGATAACCCAAGAACTCGCTAATGAGGGCGCCGGCTGAAACGCCACTGCAGCAGAGGCGTTTTGGGTCGAGGTTCCATTCTTTAGATTTGGAACGGATGAACTGGACTGAACGGGCGCAGTGCATGGCAATTTCAAGGTAATCCATGTCCTTGCCGAGAAAAGGATAGTTGCAGCACACCACGGCGAAGCCTGCTTTTCGATACGAATCCATGGTGGCTTTCCGGTGCTTCTCCAGTTGGTTTTTGTCGCCTGATCGAAATCCACCTCCATGAAACCAAACGAAAACTGGAGCGGGTTTATCTCCCTTTAGCGCAGGCCAGAAGTCGAGTACGTTGCGCTCGTGCTTGGTGTCATATTTGACGTCGCGTTTTGGATCGCCCGCTTTGGCGAAGCTTGGTGCTACGAGCGCAAGGCTGAGCAGGAAAATGGAAAGGGAGCTTTTTGACATGGTGATGATCCTTGAAGGAATCGTCTTTTGATCAAGGATAAATGATGGGTTCCTTCGTAAGCTGCTGACGAATAGGAGCAAGAGATTCAAAGTGGAGAGATGCTTTTCGTGGGAAATTCAGCTTGTTGGGGATTGCGGGTGAGGGGTAGTCATTTTTTAAATGAAGCGGAACCATTTTCTCTTTTTGGCCTTAGGTGCTGGTCTCGGTGCGACAAGTGTCAGCGGAGCTGAGCAGGATACTCCGGATTCGTTGTCTGGATGGGCTGCGAAGTATCGCTTCACTGTTGTCGATAACAGAGACGTGGTTTCGATGGACGGAAGGATGTCAAACGACCAATTGGCGAAGGGCTTGCAAGAGCTGGCCCAGTTGGCCGACTCGCCCATGCGTGCCGATGGCAATCATCTACTGGGAGCCTCCGGGGAACGACTTTTTCAGGTTCTTCTCAGGCAACGGTAACGACCATCTGGTTCTGCTGAAACGGTGAGGCGAAAAGGATTTGCTGGAATCCGTTTTTGTCGCTCAGTTGGTATGTCCCTTGATCGACGGGGGAGTTAGAATTGTGAAGGAAGATGAGGGCGAAGAATTCCAGATTACGTAGTCCTTCTTCATCTGGGGCCTTGAGACGTTTGACCGTTTTAAGAGTCCAGCTGCTAAGCTCGTTTTTATCGAGAGTAACGGAGAATTTCGAGCCCACTCGGCTTTCGAAGTCGGCTAGTTTTGGGCGATTGTTCATGCCACTTTGCCACTCGACAGGCAAGACGCTGATGCGCGTGAAGAGCTTGGTGGTCGTCGGGGAGAATCCTTCTTCCGCTGGGAGGAGATTGTAAGTCCAAGTGTCGTAGAGTCCTGCTCCAGAGGTGACGGTAGGTAGCCGGTTAGTCACTTGCCAATTTTTAAGATCGTCGCTGAGCCAGAGGGTGTAGTCGAAGTTGGACTTCTTCAGGGCTGGGTGGGAGATGCCGATTTCACCTTCTGCTTCGATGAACCGAAGGAGGCGATAAGGTAGAGCAAGAGCGCAGACAAAATCCCCGGAGCTCCCTCGTAAACGTGGGCGTTGAGTCCGAAGTGTCGCCAGAGCATCGCGACACTGAATCCGACGGCCATCATGAGGAGAGCGGTGTTTTCACTGGGGCGCTTTCCGAGGGCGTGCACGATCACGAGTGGACCGAGGGTGCAGGCGAGGGAGGACCAAGCAAGAATGACAAGGGTGAAGACGTTGGCCGGAGCGAAGAGGGCGATCGCGAGCGAGACGGCGACGATGGCAAGGGTGCTGAGGCGCTTTGCTTGGACGCCTTTTCCAAGTTTGAAGTCTTCACTGAGAACGGCGGAGCAGCTGAGGACCTGGGAATCAATGGTGGAGAGCGTGGCGGAAAAGATGCCTCCGAGGACGACTCCGACGGCCACAGCGGGAAGAAGGTTTTGTGCGAGAGTGGGGAGGGCGAGTTCCGGGTCGAAGCCGCTTGCGTTGGTGATGAAGAGTCGGGCCGAGAGCCCGACCACGAAAGTGACGGAGAGAAAACAAGAGCTCCAAAGGAAGTAGTAGATCCCCGTCTTTTTCATGTGCTGGCTGTTGTCCAATGCCATGAAGCGCACCATCACTTGCGGTTGGCCCACCACCCCGAGTCCATTGAAAAGCCAGCCGCCGGCAAAGAGTGCGGTTGCACCGAGAGAGCCAAAGCGTTGGGTGCCAAGGTCGAGATAGGTGGGGGAAACCTGGTCGAGTTTTTCGAGGAAAAGCGAAATGCCGCCAGCTCCATTGATAGCGGCTCCCAGGAGAAGAAGCATCGCGCCCATCATGAGGATTGATTGCGCGGCATCGGTCCAGATAGAGGCCCGGAGACCACCGCTGAGACAGTAAGCGAGAATGAGTCCGGCTCCGATCCAAGCGCCGGAACTCGGGTGCCATCCGAAGAGCCCGTGGAGAGCCTTGCCGCCGGCATTGAGTTGCGCCGCAGCATAGGTGGTGAGAAACACTAGGGTGATGATTCCGATGGCCGTTTGCAGTTTCCGGTAGTGGCCTCCGTTCCAGCGGGCGATGAGTTCGGAAAAGCCAAGCGCGCCAGTTTCTCCTGTCGCTTGGCGCAGCTTTCGATGGACAAAACAGTATGAGATGAGGTCCCCGAAGAGAAAGCCGCAGACCAGCCAGACTGCCGAGAGGCCGAATTGGTAAATGTAGCCAATCAAGCCGATGAACATGTAGCCGCTATTCTTGGTCGCGGCAGCGGAAAGGGCAGTGAGAATGGGCGAGACGGAACCTCCCGCGAGAAGGTAGTCGGAGCAGCTGTTTGATTGGCGCTTTGTCGACCAGAGCCCAATCAGGACGAAGAGGCTGAGAAAGAAAAGGAAGCCAGTGATTTGGAGGTTCATAATTTTGAGCTGGAAGCCCCCAAAATTAAATCAGGCTATTTCTTGATCCACTTTGCGCCGTATTCGTTCTTCGGATTGCGATAGATCGAGTGGATGTGGTCGAGCGGGTTTCCGCCGAGATCTTGGCCCGTGTATTCCACGATGACGTCAGGCCCGATGAGGTGGTAGGAGGCATCGCTTTCCGGAGTGAAGGGGCCATACCAAGCGAAGTGGGCCTTCTTGAGCTGGGTATCGAGCTCCTTCATGCGGGCCTTTGCGGGTTTTGCGGGGAGGTCATCGACCCAGAGGCCGACGAGTTTCAAAAGAAGTGCGTGTTGTGCTTTGGTGAGATCCTTACACGGGAGACCTTTCGCTTCAGGCATGATACCGTCTTTACCCGCTCCGGCTTGCATGCGTCCGCGCTTGGTTCCGATGATTGCTTGGGCGCGTTGTTTGTCATCGAGGCTTTTCATGAATTCGATGGCCCAGGCGATTTCGTTTTCCATCGGGATGATTTCCTCTTTTCCGAGCATGAACTTGTGAGGTTGGGTGCCGATGAAGGCGGGGGAGAGGGTCATCTTTTCACCGACGATGGCGAGATTGACCGCGACATGATGGCCATCCCACTGGACGCCCCAGGGTTTCGTTTCTGACGGGGTGCCAAAGATGGCGATCCAGAAGTTTGCGGAGCCAAATCCACCACGGCGTTTTGCCTGGGCTTCGTTGCGGAGGAGCAAGTCATCGGCCATCATGATGTTGCGGGCCATGAGGTAGCCGTTTTCGCTCAGGACAGTGGAGAGGAAGGCGACGGCTTTTTCGAGCTGGGGACGGGTGAGATCGCCGAGGCGGATTCCTCCGTCGTTTGCTTTGGTGGGGACGTTGGTCCACTTTTGGCGCTCGGGGTCATTGAGAGGGAGGAGCGCTTGCTTTTTCTCGGCATCGGAAAGGGTGGCGAGGAAGGCCTTAGCCGCGGCCACTTGTGCTTTCGGTGAGCGATCGGACTGAGCCGGTTTGGCTGTGGCGAAGACTTCGCTGGCGAGGGTCCAGGCGTGGTGGGTTTTACCAAAGCTGCTGCTAACCAGGAAAACTAGAGTGAGGAGATAGAGGGGAATATTTTTCATGAGGCCCTTTGGATACGCAAATCCTCGAAGATTGGAAGTCTCGTCGTATCGAGATTGAAAAAAATTGCTGTTACTGCTAGGAATTTGCTTTTGGCGGAAGGACTCTGTAGCCGCCCTTGGACCGGAGCGGAGGGGGAAGAAAGGGGGTTGCTTTTCCCTACCACCCTCATGGCCGGATCAGCTTCAGCAGCTACACTCGCCTTGGTTGGAGGCAACCCCACCGCCGGAACGATCACATTCGGGGAGCAAAGCGCGACATCTACTTCGATGTCGAACGATTGAAACAGGGAGAAGGAAATTAGCACCGATTGCAGCTGCGCTTTGGCTTACCCCAACAGCTCGCTCAACATCGAGTTACTATCAGCGAAAGACTTCACAGGAATACCAGCCTGTCGCAGCATGGTCAGGTGAAGGTTCGAGAGGGGAACTGATTCAGCGAAACGTCGGTAGTGGCCGTGCTTGAAACCCATCGCCTTACCGCCCGCCAGCACCAACGGATAGTTCCGGTTCGTATGGGTCGTGCTATTGCTGCTGCCGTAGATGATCGAGGTTTGATCCAGAAGGTTAGTCGTCCCTTCGGCGTTCGCCGGGGTATCACGCATCTTTTGAAGGAACCCGGCAAACTTGCGCGCAAGGAACTGATCCCACTTGCCTAACGGCTCAATCCCCTGGGGCTTGTTCCAGTCATGGCAAAGTGAATGAAGGTTTTTGCCCATACCCAATAGCTGAGGGAACTTCCCTGCCAACGTCGTCGCGTCTCCCATGCTCGCGATTTGATAGGTTGCAACTCGGGTCGAGTCGGTTCGGAATGCCAGGTAAATCAGTTCATACATCGTCCCGATGTAATCCTCGGGCACTTCGGAATCCGACTCGAGTTTGAGACGCTCTCGATCCTGGTCCGTAATTTCTGGTTTGGGAAGATCGACCCAAGCCTGGGAACGCTCAACCCGCTTCTCCACATCTCGAATCGAATCAAGATACTCATCAAACTTATCCTGATCCTCACGCCCAAGACGCCCCCGCACGCGGCGGGCATCTTCCAGAACAAGATCCAGCATGTTGCTCCCGCTCCGTAACCGACGCCTCCCCAACTCAGTCGTATCATCACCCACCCCAAATAAACGCTCAAATATCTGTCGTGGCTGATTGAGCGCCGGGATAGGACGACCATGCCGGTTGTAGGAAAGTGTACTCGATCGAGTCGGCTCTCCAACGCCACCATCCGTTGACATCACTAACGATGCAAAACGGGTTTGCTCAGCCAGATGATCCGCCGCGATTTGATCCATCGAATGGACATTGTGCAGCTTACGTTTCAAAAGGTTGCACCCGGTCAGAAAGGTATCAGCGCTATCGTGCCCATCAATCTGGCGAACATCTGGATGAGACAATCCCCCTAGGATTGTCAGGTCGTCACGTAACGGCTCAAGTGGCTGCAGAGCCTTCGTGAATTCAAAGCCCGCACCTTCGTCCTTGGGAAACCAACTCCACTCGGTCTTACCGCTATCAGCGGGAGGCATCGACACCCCAAAGGGGAAATAGATCGCTGCAAGGCGACGAGGTTCGGCGGCAGGAGCGATCCTCCCCATACATTCCAACGCGGGGAGAGCCAGAGCGGCACCGGCACCTCGCAAAAAAGTTCGGCGATTCAATCGCCATGGTTTCTTTGATTCCATATTCATTTACTTTGAAACATCGGTGTCGCGACTATCGCTTGCAGTAATTGTCCAACTCGCATCTCGTTCTTCACAAACTCATCCGTCAAGGCCGAGATGGCCGCTTCATCGGAAAACTCCAGACTCCGGCCAAGCGAGTATACTAGCAATTTCGACACCAGCGCGCGAGCAAACTTTTCCCTCCGATGCTCCCATAAGTATTCCCGCAATTGCGCGATACCATCGACCTCACGCCCATCAGGAAGCGTGGCCTTCGCATCAACCGGCAACTCGATCGTCTTACCCCCACCAACCGGCCATACAATCTTTTCACGCCACTTCCCTACCGCATCGAACTCTTCCAGAGCTAGCCCCCACGGATCAATCCCACGATGACAGTCGGCACAGGCCGAATCATTCACATGCGCCTTAAGCTGTTCACGAATCGGCAACCTCGCGAAATCGGGATCAGCAGTCTTCAGCTCAGGAACATTGGGAGGAGGAGGCGCGGGAGGATCGTTCAAAAGGCGCTTCCGGAGAAAGACAGCACGTTTGATCGGATTGGAATTCCGCCCCGTCGAGTTTGCCATCAAAATGGAAGCCTGCGACAACAACCCACCTCGACGCGATGCATGATCACCTGAAAGCGCCACAGGCCGGAACTCACCCCCATAAATACCTTCGATCCCGTAATGACGAGCCAACCGGTTATTGAGCATTACAAAATCTGAGGTAATGAAATGACGTGCGCTTAAATCGTTCCGTAGGATATGAGCGAAAAGCTCCTCTGTCTCGCTCCGCATATCGTGCGACAAGTCCGGCCTGAAATCAGGATACAGTTTCTTGTCGATCACCAGCCGATCAATGGCATCCAGATCCAACCATTGAGCGGTGAACTGTTCCACGAACTGCCGAGACCGATCGTCACCAATCATTCGGCTCACCTGTTTGGCCAGTTCGGCGGGCTCCTGCAGAACGCCCGATCTTACGGACGTCATCAACACTTCGTCCGGCATCGTGCTCCATAAAAAATAGGATAGACGCGACGCCAGCTCAAAGGAGTTCAATCGCCGGGGGTCATCCGAATCAGGCTCGAGGAGATAAAGGAAACTGGGGGAGATCAACGCCATCGCTAATGTCTCTTTGATCGCTTCCTCGAAGGTCGGTGACTCTCTACGCTGAGTCTTGAAGAAATTGATAAACCGCTCTATCTCGCTGTCCATCACAGGTCGCCGCCATGCCCTGGGCAGAAACCGCTCGATGACCTCCAGCGCATAGTCTGCTTCATGCGAATGCCGAAGATCCGAGTCATGAAGGATCCGTCGATGTTGTGCGGGAGGCCAACGATCGAACAGAGGTCCCTGGAACTCCAGTGATTCAACCACCAGGGGAGGTGAGCCATCATGATTGGTATTAACCACTGAGATCACGAGGCCCGGATACTTTCCCTGTCCACGAACAGGCAAAGGAAAGTTCTCTATACGGCCAACGAACTCGTATTCCCGCACCCCATCTGCCGTGATGTCCAGTTCCGCAAGGAGCTCACGATCAACCAGCGTGTCAGGTCTGTAGCCTACGAAGACCTCCATCCGTGGCAACGGGCCACGTTTTTTAGGAAACTCTGCATGCGCCTTGACCTTTATCCGGAACGCACCGTTTTCTGGGTAATCCTTCTTGATTCGAACCAAGAACTCCTGCTTCTGCCCAAGGCGATTGGATGGCTTGATCTTATTAACCCATTTACCCTCGGTCGATTTCTCGAAAGTATGAGTAAACACTTCCGGCTCCGGCGTCGTTAAGATCACCTGGTCGAGAGCGTTCCGAGCGGCCTTAAGATAATACTCGAATTGGATCCCCATCATGCGCAAGGAACGACCATTATTAAACATGCCATCCGGCGAAACACCATCCGGTGGAAAATCAGCAGCGTAGGAGATATCCAGTCCGAACAGATCCCGCATCGTGTTCTGATACTCCACCCGGTTCAACCGCCGCACCACCACTCGCCCTCCCTTGTCCCCCCTCAGCTTCGCGGCACGATCAATCGTCGTATTTAACCAGCTCAGAAGGGTCTCACGCTCATCACGGCTAAGGGTAGTCTCTTCCTCAGGCGGCATCTCACCAAGTGTCAACGCCTCGCGCACTGCATACCAGGCTTCGGCCGCATCCTGATTCTGGACCAAGTCGGTCGAGAGAGTGTCGAGACGCAACTTCCCCTTCTGCTTCTTCGGTCCGTGACATTTAAAACAGTGCTCCTGAAGGACCGGTTTGATGGTGGTATCGAAGTTAATCTCACGGCCGCCGCCGCCCGCAACTGAACCTACGAGTAATGCAAGCGCAAGAGTCCCTTGCGACCACCGATTTCGTATTCGATCCAGAATGTTAACCACGTCAGGAAAATCCTACTGCTCCACTCTCCCGATGCAAATCAAGAAGACGGTAATTCTCAGTACGTCCTGCAGGCTGGACGACGACGTTCACTGCTAGGAATTTGCTTTTGGCGGGAGGGCCTTGAGGCCGCCCTTGGACTGGAGCGGAGGGGGGGAGAAAGGGGGGTGGGGGGGAAAGAGTGGCGAAGTCGGTGGTTTGGTGCGGCGGTTGTGGAAATTGCGGCAGGAAAAGTGCCTGATTCACGCCCTATTTTACTAGAACTGGGAGACTTTAGCACGATCTTCGTTGCAGGAGATCGTGGATTCCCAGCTCGCGACGCCAAAATTACCATCCTCCGACTGCTGGGGAACCTCAAGAAAAAGGTGGAAATGGTTCGTCATCACTCAATCCGAAAGCACCCGGCACTTACTAAAACATCCGCATCAGAATACGGAAGTGCTCCTGTTCCTCGTCCTGAAACAAAAACTGCCGATGCACCAAGCGGGGAGTCACGTGATACCCAGCCAAATCAGGCAAAATCCCATCCGATTGGTGCGGAATAATCAGTCTTGGCTGCGGCATGCTGTGATACTAATAACCCCCAGAGGACGAAGTCGAAATATTTGCTATTACCGCGGGAAATTGTGAATAGTAACCGGAAAATTATCCAAGCAACCGCCGCCCAACTCGATAAAGAAAGTGTTACTAACGCCCGCAAGGCTGCTGGATTAAAGCGATCCTTCTTCCCCAATTTCGCAACATGAAGCAGCAGACTCTGCGAGGCCTCATCATAGGTCTTGTTTTTTGACCCTCGCATCGTGCGGAGGTGGCAAGGTCGATCCAAATCAATTGGGTCAATTTGCTCTATCCAAAAACCTCTTCTATCAGGACCAGACTCGCTTGGGCATCAACTACGTTTAGCGGAAAGATGCCGTCGTTCACCGTTATTTGCGGGACCGTCGGAACCGTCGGACCTCACGACTGGCTTTACGACGGAATTTACGACGATCCAAACGACGGATTTTACGACGACGCAAACGACGACGAAAACGACGGGAAAGGCAAACACTTAGGCAAAGGCGAAAGCAAAGGTAAAGACGAAGGCAAAGGCAAAGGCGAAGGCGAAGGCTAAGGCGAAGAAGACTTGCGTCCCGCTGATCCAGCGCCGCCACCGCGGCCCATCCCGCCACCCATCTCAAAATCTTCCCTCGCTTCAGGCGCGGTGCCATCTCAGCAGAAAAATCATCATCATCCTTCCGCACCAGTTCGGTCATGCTCTTCACCTGCATCAAACGCACAAATCGCTGACTCAGCTCAGTGTCCTCACGACACCCCGTCAAGAGCCTCAGCGATTCCTCAGGAGAAAGATCACCCTGCATCGCCTTTGTTAATAACTTTTCCACTTCTGGTTTCTACTATTAGGGATTTAATTTAGAGGGGAGAAGGATTTGGGGGGGCCGATTCTAAGGAATCGGAAAGGGGTTGATGGGCAGTGATAGCATCGCCAGTGCCGGTCGTTTGTTGCGAAAAATAAAAACTTATTGCGAAAAATAATGCATTTTCGGTTGGGGTAAGTCGAGTAATAAAAGTAGTGCTTTTATTATTAGACCTGTCTTAGGGGGGTGACGACTCAGGCGGAACAAGCGTCGCGAAGAATTTGAATGGTGTGGCGGATGGGAATGGAGCGGCCTTGTGTCTTAAACGAAACGACGACATGATAAACTTTCCCGTAATTCGCACGTTGTGCTGAAGGGGCCCATGAGGG
>Ga0209711_10000763_pt1 | contig 32934 bp, 30 predicted proteins | sample ArcticOcean_MG_C_7_FD_187441 | JGI IMG/M metagenome (GOLD analysis project Ga0209711, IMG submission 187441) | Marine microbial communities from western Arctic Ocean - ArcticOcean_MG_CB11_88 (SPAdes) (version 2) | ecosystem: Environmental > Aquatic > Marine > Oceanic | place: Arctic Ocean...
TGGCACCATAGCCTCCGGTGGAAATGGTGGATCTGGAGTTGGTGGTCAAGGATCAAGAACCGACCTTGGCAATGGCTTTGATGCATCAGCAAATACAGGAAGTGGTGGTGGTGGAGCTGAATCCAGTTACGGAACCGCAGGAAGTGGTGCTGATGGAATTGTTATTATAAGATATCCTACTCCATAAGGACTTAGGTGCCAGGTCTGGGACTTAGGTGCCAGGTCTGGACACTGGACTCTAAAACTCTTCATATAATTCTCTTTTTAACAACAACACCAAATCATTAAGTTTCTGATCCTTAACCATCTTTTCCGAAAACCTCTTACAAGACTTATTATAACCTGATGCACTTATACCAAAAACTTCAGCCTTTTTAACTGAAGAAAAAACAGGATTTAGAGATGTCAAATAAATGGCAATATTTCTATGAATAGATTTATTCCTTTTGAAATTCTGCAACATCTCACTTCTATCCAGATTAAACTTAATGCAAATAAAATTTACGACCTCCCACATAAAAGGATGCTTTACTAACCTTATTTGATTTCTCTTGGAAAATTCTTCATCCGGTTCATTATTGGGGAAAAACTCTTCCGATATTTTTTTCATAAATCCCTTAGAGCCAAAAATAGGCTTGACTATCTTCTCGGAAAAAAAAGCTTTAGTCATATCATCACTACCTTTTTCAACAAAACGTACATACTGATTTATCTGATTGTTGAAATGCGATAAAATATTTTTACTAGATAAAAACTTTGGCTTTGCTTTTTGATTTAAAAAATATTGATAACTCGACCATTGATATAGTTTATCATCCTTAATGATACCAGCCGTAGATGGATTTTTATGAATATACCTGGTTAGATTCAAAAGATACCGCCCCTCCTCCACAAGAATCGATTTATACCTTCCTCTAAATAAAGGTCCATCCCTGCCTACATTTTGATTAAACTTCCTCACATAATTACTCAATAAATATCCAACCGCCTTATCTAGATTAGCTAAATTAGTTTTTATTAATAAATGAAAGTGATTATCCATCAAACAATATGACAAAATCTCAACTTCATATTTGTCATAAATTTTATTTAGCAACTGCAAGAATATTTCTCTATGTTCATCATTTAGAAAAATATTTCCTTTTGCAACACCGCGGCTCATAACATGATAGCACGCGCCTTTATATAAGACTCTAAGAGATCTAGACATTTCTTCTGGGTTTAGATTAGTGGTTAAACGTCAATAAAATTTATTATTTTATTTCAATTATTCAACTTATTTGAACTTTAGTGTCCAGTGTCCAGACCTGGCACCTTAATCCAGACCTGGCACCTTAATCCTTAATCCTGGCACCTTAATCCAATCTTAATTAAGATTAATCACGCATAACTTCTTTACAAAAAACAAACACTTCTCTAAAAAATAAATACATTATGATTCAGTAACAAAAATTCATAATGGTGATGGAGTGTCTGGTATCGTGATTGTGAGATATACAAATTAGAATATTGTGAAAGGACAAACCATAGTGCCAAGCCTAAAAATCAAAAGAATAACTTTAAATGAAAAGAAATGATTGAATTAACAAAAGATCAACGAGACTCCCTAACTCCTTCTAAAGCAGTAGAAATACTTAAAGGTGGTAATGCCCGTTTTGTTAATAATTTAAAATCCAATCGCGACTTACTACAACAAGTAAACCAAACTTCTGATGGTCAACATCCATTTGCAATTGTCTTTAGCTGTATTGATTCTCGTACTTCCGCAGAATTAATATTTGACCAAGGCTTGGGCGATGTTTTTAGCTGTAGAATAGCTGGAAATGTTATTAGTGAAGATATTCTTGGCAGTATGGAATTTGCCTGCAAAGTTGCTGGTGCAAAATTAATTGTAGTATTAGGTCACACCGGTTGCGGCGCTATTCAAGGAGCTTGTGACGGTGTAAAAATGGGAAATTTAACTGGATTGGTTGATAAGATATTACCAGCTGTTAGAGCAGAAAAAACCATAATTGAAAATCGCAATTCTCAAAATCATCATTTCGTTAATAGAGTAGCAGCAATCAATGTTACTCTAGCCATGAGACAGATTGTTAAGAAAAGTAGCATCTTATCTGAAATGGTTAGTAATGGTGAAATAGCAATAGTTGGCGGAATGTATGATGTAGGTAATGGTTTGGTGAATTTTGAAGAAAACGTATCATAATTTTTACTTACCAAAAACATTAGGTGCCAGACCTGGAACCTAATACCAAACTACCAAACAGAATTAAAAAAGGGTGAGGTCGATATAAATATCAACCTCACCCTTTTTCGTGTAGAAAAGTAAAACTCTAATTAATAAATTAGAATCCTCCCATTCCGCCCATTCCTGGCATTCCACCCATGCCGCCCATAGGAGCGCCACCAGCAGCATCTTCTTCTTTTTTCTCTACGATTGCTACTTCGGTTGTAATTAACAAACCAGCAATTGAAGCTGCATCTTCCAAAGCAGTTCTAACAACTTTAGCAGGATCAACAATACCCGCTTTGAACATGTCACCATATTCATTAGTTTGTGCGTTGTAGCCGTAAGAAGAGTCGTTTTTAGAAGCTACTTCATTAGCAACTACTGCTCCGTCAAAACCTGCATTTTCAGCAATTTGTCTGATTGGAGCTTCAACTACTCTTTTTAAAATGTTAATTCCAACATTTTGATCTTCATTGTCGCCTTTAAGATTTTCAAGAACTTTTCTAGCATAAAGTAGAGCAGAACCACCACCAGCAACAATACCTTCTTGCATTGCAGCTCTAGTTGCAGCCAAAGCATCGTCAACTCTGTCTTTTTTCTCTTTAACTTCCATCTCAGTAGCACCGCCAACTTTAATAATGGCAACGCCGCCTGAAAGTTTAGCTAATCTTTCTTGAAGTTTTTCTTTATCATAATCGGATGAAGTTTCTTCAATTTGAGCTTTGATAGAGTCGCAACGAGATTTAACGTCACTAGATTCACCAAGGCCGTCAACTATTGTAGTATTTTCTTTGTCAATGATGATTCTTTTTGCTTGGCCAAGTTGATCAATTTTTACATCTTCAAGCTTCATTCCAAGATCTTCAGAAACTAATTGTCCGCCAGTCAAGATTGCAAGATCTTCCATGATAGATTTTCTTCTATCACCAAAACCTGGTGCTTTAACAGCAGCAATTTTTAGACCACCTCTTAACTTGTTAACTACTAAAGCAGCTAAAGCTTCACCTTCAATATCTTCAGCGATAATTAAAAGTGGACGAGATGATTGAGAAACAGCTTCTAAAAGCGGAACCATTGGTTGTAAGTTTGAGATTTTTTTCTCAAATAACAAAATTAATGGATTTTCCAACTCAGCAATCATTTTCTCCGAATTAGTTACAAAGTAAGGAGATAAGTAGCCACGGTCAAAGTTCATTCCTTCAACAACGTCAACTTCAAACTCAAGACCTTTTGCTTCTTCAACAGTAATTGGGCTATCAACTCCAACCTTTTGTACTGCAGCAGCTATTTTTTCACCAATTTCTTTATCGCCATTGGCAGAAATAGTAGCCACCTGAGCAATTTCTTCTTTGCCATTAACAGCTTTAGTCATGTTTTTTATTTCTTTAACTAAAGCAGCTGTAGCTAGGTCAATTCCTCTTTTAAGATCCATTGGGTTTACACCAGCAGCAACTGATTTAATACCTTCTTTCACGATTGATTGAGCAAGAACTGTAGAAGTTGTTGTTCCGTCTCCGGCAATGTCATTTGTTTTAGAAGCAACTTCTTTAATCATTTGTGCACCAAGATTTTGGAACTTGTCAGAAAGTTCAATTTCTTTTGCTACAGTAACACCGTCTTTAGTGATACGAGGAGCGCCAAATGACTTTTCGATAACTACGTTACGTCCTTTGGGTCCCAAAGTAACTTTTACCGCATTTGCGATTATATCAACACCTTCAACAATTTTTGTTCTGGCGTCGCTTGAGAATAAAATTTCTTTTGCAGACATATTTTTTTACGTTTTTAAGTTTTTAATAATTATTCAATAATAGCTAGAATATCAGATTCTTTTAAGATGATCAGGTCTTTTCCGTCAATCTTAACTTCTGTTCCTCCCCATTTAGCAAATAGGATTTTGTCTCCTGTTTTTACATCCATAGCAATTCTGTCGCCATCTTCGTCTTTAGCGCCAGCGCCAACTGCGATTACTTTCCCTTCAGAAGGTTTTTCTTTTGCGGTATCTGGAATAATAATGCCACCAGCAGTTTTGCTTTCAGCTTCAATGCGCTCTATTAAAACGCGATCATGTAAAGGTTTTACGCTCATATCTAGAAATTTAATTAATTAATAAGAATACTACCCCACCATATAAGTAAACATAAGTTGCTTACAAGGGGTTGGTAGTAAAAAAATTAGGAACGGTATTAGAGAGACAAAATTAGTTATTTATTTAACAACTCATCTAACTCGCCTTTCTTATTTAGCTTTTCTAATTCATTGTAGCCGCCGACATGGAAATCGCCGATAAATATTTGTGGAACAGTCATCATGCCGTTTGATTTTGCTAACATTTCATCACGCGTTTCTTCATCCACGACCATGATTTCTTTAAAATCAGCGCCTTTTCTTTTTAATAAAGCTTTGGCTCTAACACAATAAGGACAAACTTGTTTAGAATATACAATGATATTAGACATATTTATTTTATTAGGTTCTTTTGAGATTTCGAATAATACTTTTACGTTAAGTAGTTTTCAGGAAAATTCAACGAAAAGTTTGATTTGAGATAGAACCATAATTAACCTTTGCTATCCGCACCATCATCATAATGATTAGAAATAGGTGCCTGCTGGCGTTCAATGTTTCTATATCTGGTTGGAGGAACATAATATTGATCTATGTCATATCTTTGATATCCTCTTGGAGCAGCTGGAATTGCGTAAGGATTTGAATAAAATCTTGATGCAGGAACCTGATAAGAATTCGGAATGTAAGATGGAGCTACAGGTGGGTAATAGGCAGGAGAAGGCGCTCCATATTGCGGAGGATATCCGGTTCTAGCTGACGGGTCTTGATAATAATAATTTACTGGATCTTCTTGCGTAATATTAACAGGATTATTCGTCCTAAGTCGGCGTCTTTGCCCTGAGAATTCATCAACTTCTTTCGCACATGAAAAAGTGAAAAATAGATAAGAGACAACAGCAACAAACTGCAAAAATTTAAATCCAAAAACTGGCTTTAACATTTAAAGTATAAAAGGAAGTTAATTATACCAATTCCCATCTTTAATTTCATTTTTAACCTTCATCTTTTTACTCGCAAAATCTTTTTTATAGAGCGAGTTGCAAATATAAATATTTGTGGTCTAAAGCTTAGAAGAAAAACCTTATGTACATCCATGTACATGCGGCTTTTCTTCTAAGCTTTATCCTCAAAAATATTTTGCCTAAAAACGTAATTACAGATAGAAGATGGTATTAGACGTTAATTTAGTCCACGCGGATAGATAAGTATTTATTTAAAGAAAGCAAGGTATTACTTAATAATGAGGGAATAATTTATTAAAGGTTCTTATTTGAAACAAATTAGCAGCCAAAATCACAAGACGGCGTACCGAACTGAGAAGGCCTTTGCTGTACTGGTTTTTCAATATATCTGTAGCTGTTAGGTGGAACATAGAATCTATCAGCGTCATAAACCTTATAATTATTATATCCTCCTTGATAACCTTGCTGGGGATGTGTAATCTGAGTAGGTGGAATTTGTGCTGGCGGAATAGCGTAAGGGTTTGAGTAGAATCTCGAACCACCAACTGGCTGATTATAGCCCTGGTTATAACCACCACGATGATAATTATTGATAGGATCTTGCCTGGTTGGAGCAATTGAATGAATTGTTTTGGATCCAATGCTAGAAGTAACTGGCCTTCTATCACCCTTAAATCCTACTTTATCATATAAATATTGCTCATCATAATTTCTCGTGCCACAGCTAAATACGAATAACAAGCAAAGGAATAAAATAATTCTCATCAAAATAAATCAATTAACTAATACGACTCAAATAACTACGACTTCTGATCAGCCCCAAAATCAAAATCTGGCTCAACATTTCTATAATTAGTCGGCGGTGTATAATAATAATCCTGGTCATAATAACTAGGATAATAAGGGTTTTGGTGTTTGAACTCGTAAGGATTCCTATAAACCCTGGAATAAGGGTTAGTATATACTGGGCGCCCTTGCCTATAAGTAGGGTAAGCTCTACCATTATATGGAGCATTTCTTGTAGGAGAAAATCCAGTTTTGTCATATGTATCAAAATCATAAGCACCATCATCACTTTCACATGCAAATAGAAAGCAGCTTATAAAAATAATCACCAGCCACCGAGCTCCTCTTAATACAAACTTTGATTGACAAAAACAGTTATTATCAGACATAATTCCAACTACCGAGTAAAATATAAATATATTAACCTAACATCAAATATAGAATTCCCCCCTGGGATATATCAACTTTACTGGCCAATTGCAAGGCTTTCTTCCAAATAACTAAGCAACTTTAGAGTGGTTTTATCTACCGTATCATTATGAAACATATTTTTAATCAAAAATACCTAGATAAGAAGATAATTGGATATGCCCTTAAGCTTTCAAAAAGGAATATTGGAATGACCGGTCCAAATCCTTCGGTTGCTGCAATAATTACAAAAGACAACACCATAATATCCACCGGGATCACCGGAAACAAAGGCGTTCCACACGCCGAAATAATCGCCATAAATAAGATTAAAGATAAATCAATATTAAAAAATTGTGAAATTTACATCACTCTTGAACCATGTAGTCACCAAGGAAAAACTCCACCTTGTGTTGACGAGCTGATTAAACATAACTTTAAGAGAGTAATTATCGCCGCAATTGACCCTAACCCTCTAGTTCAGGGACGCGGTATTAATAAATTAATAGCTGCTGGCATAAAAATTGAGAGCGGAATCTTGGAAGATAAATCATTGGAAATTAATAAAAGATTTTTCAAATCAATCAGCCAAAATATCCCCTACATCACCTTAAAACTCGCCACCAGCCTGGACGGAAAGATTTCTTGTTCTAATGGATCTAGCAAATGGATTACTAATCCAAAATCTAGAAAATATGCTCACTATCTTAGGTCTCAAAATGACACAATTTTAATTGGCAAAAACACTCTAAAAATGGATAATCCTGAGTTAAATTGCCGGATAGAAGGACTAGAAGAATTTTCTCCACGACCGATTATTCTAACTAATGATTCAGATTTAGATTTAGATTCTAACCTAAAAATAGCGCGCTCTCAACCTTTGATTATTTCTACCAAAAACCAATCTTTAAGAAAAAGCGTAGAAGAATTATCTTCGCAAGGCATAAACTCAATCCTAATTGAAGGCGGCAGCAAGGCCGCCACAGCCTTTTTAAAAGAAGGACTGGTGGATGAGATAATAATATTTAGAAGTAATAAAATAATAGGCGGGGATGGGATTTCTATGTTTTCGGATATGGAAATAAAAGATGTAAGTGAAGCAATATCGGATTTTAAAAGGGTTACAACTAGACGCTTTGATGAAGATCTTGTTGAACATCTGAAGAAATAATCACTGAGATAAAGTAAATGAACATAAGGTCGGGGTGGTACAACCCCCGACCTGCCAATATGGTAACCCCCAACATGCCCAAGACACTATAATTTACTCGGCTGGTCGGGGGTTGTACCCCCGACCAAATGTTCATACTCTAAAAAAGGTCAGACAATAAAACTAACCTAACAATAACTCTTCATAGACCTTCAAAGTGTCAATTATCATCTTCTTATTAGAGAAATTTCTTACTACATTCTTTCTTCCCACTTCACCAATATCATAAAGCTTATCAACGTCGAATTCTAGCAAGACTGACATTAAATTAGCAAAATCCTCAACCTCATTTGGCTCTATTAGAAATCCAGATTTATTTTCAATTACAGTTTCCAAAGCACCGCCGATTCCTGTTGCGATGATAACTTTTTTCATTGCTTGCGCTTCGATTGGTATTCTGCCGAAAGCCTCCGGCTTAACACTTGGGCATATTACGAAATCGGAGATGAAATAAGCAACTGGCATGTCATCACACACGCCCATAATTCTAATTTTATCAGTTAGCTCCAGTAAATTAAGCTTATTTTGCAGCCTTTGTTGATACTCTTCATGCCCATGATTTGATCCTACAAGTAAACAAACAAAATTGTCATTTTGAACTTTAGCCAATGCATCAATTAAAAATTCATGACCTTTCCATGAAGTGAACCTGGCTGGCATTAAGATCACTTTCCTGGTTTCATTTTCTAGACCCCACTCCTTAATTAATTCTTTGATGGAGCTCTTTGTGATATTCTTTTCATTGAATTTATCAATATCGACACCTCGATGAATAACTCTTAAATTCTTCTCATCATAATTGTAATTATGAGTGACATATTCTTTGATAAAATTTGACACCACGATAGTGAGGTCAGCTTTTAGCATTTTGCCATTATAGAATTTCTTAAGGAATTTAACAAAAGGAGTCTCGCCAATTGAATATGGGCCATGGACGGTAGAAACAATCTTAACATTATTATTACGGCAAGCTCTGTGTGCACTCCACATTGGTGCGCGTGATCTGATATCAACTAGATCAACTTTATGTTGCTGCAGAATTTTGGAAATTCTCGCGTAATTTCTAAATATTTTAATCGGATTTTTTGTCGCTACATCTAAGGTGATATGTTTGATCCCTTCCCTTCTGAGATCTTTAACCATTCTTCCACCCTTAGACATAACCAAGGATCTGTGACCAGAATCCTTAATTGCCTTAGCAACATCAATTGTGCCTCTTTCAACTCCGCCACTTTGCAGTGCGGGTAATATTTGTAGAATTGTCTTTTTGCTCATGCAGTTTGGATATTATAACTCACTTACAATGATAGTTTCTTCCCTTTTAGGACCCGTCGAAACTATTGCAACCTTTATGGCGCATAATTCTTCAATTCTCTTAATGTAGTTCAAAGCTTTTTGCGGTAAATCAGATAAAGACTTAGCACCAACTGTGGTTTCATTCCAGCCATCAATGGTTTCATAAACTGGTTTGATTTTGTCCCAAAGTGCACAATTAGCCGGCAAGTAATCATATTCTTTACCGTCTACTTCATATCCGACACAGATTTTGATTTCTTCTAATTTATCCAAAACGTCAAGTTTTGTTAAAACTATTTCCTTCACATTTGATAATTGAATCGCTTGTCTAACTAAAACGACGTCAAGCCATCCACATCTTCTATCTCTACCAGTAACAGTTCCGATTTCTCCGCCTTCCACTTGCAAGAATTTGCCTATTTCATTATCTAATTCTGTAGGAAAAGGCCCAAAACCAACTCTGGTAGTGTATGCTTTTAAAATACCTAAAGTTTTGTGTAAATCACCAACTCCTAAGCAAGACCCAAGAGCAACTTGACCAGACACAGTGTGACTTGAAGTTACATAAGGGAAAGTTCCAAAAGCAACATCTAAAAGTGCGCCTTGCGCACCTTCAAACATAACATTTTTCTTTTTCTTCAATATTCTAGCAATTTCAAATGATGGTTTAGCATAGCTAAGCAATCTTTCTTTAATTGGAGCTAACTCATTAATGATGTCTTCTACTCTAACTTCCTTTGCACCTAAGCTTTTTCTAAGCAAATTGTGATAAAATAACAGATTTTCTATTCTTTCTTGTAAAATATTGTCATCTAACAAATCACAGATTCTTAAAGATCTTCTACCACATCTATCTTCATAAGCTGGGCCGATTCCTCTGCCGGTAGTTCCAATTTTCTTGTCACCTTTTTGGCTTTCAAGCAAATTGTCTAACTCACGGTGAATTGACAAAATCAAAGCACAATTATCAGCAATTGCCAAATTTTCATTTGAGATTGTCAAACCCAAAGCTTCCACTGATTTTATTTCTTTAAATAGCGCAATTGGATCAACCACTACGCCACTGCCAATAACAGAGAATTTATTTCTTACCAGTCCTGATGGAAGCAAACTTAATTTGTAAGTTTTATCATCTACTTTAATAGTGTGGCCGGCATTATGACCACCTTGAAAACGAATTACAGCGTCAAATCTGTCAGACAACACATCAACAATTTTACCTTTTCCTTCATCGCCCCATTGTAGGCCAATAATTGCAATATTACTCATTATTTTTAATTTAAATTGAAGTTACATCTATGTTTTTATTAATAGTAAAAACCTTACTACAATAAGGACAAGCGACATAGTCCTTATCACCCATATTTAGATAAACTTTTGGATGGCCCATATCAAGTTTTCCACCATCACAAGATACTTTCTTTGTAGTTACATGTAAAACTTCCGTAACTTTATTTTTTATATTTTTAGAATTCATTTTTTACTTTAATTTCTTAAAAAGATCACTTATAAATTCGCGCATACAACATATCTCATCTATTGAGAGATTCAATGAATAAATAAAATGAAAGCAACCTTCTTTAAAATAATCTTACTTCTGTTACTACCTTTAAACGTAGCCTTCGCAAATAGCTCAAACTGGCAGGAAGACGACAGCCAAGGCTCAAAGGTGAGAATCTTAAGTTCAAAATATCAAGAAAAACACATAATTGCCATTCATTTTCAGCTGGCAAATGGCTGGAAAATTTATGGTCCGGGATCAGAAAATATCGGTATGCCACCAAGAATTTCCTTTCTGGATGAGCAAAGCATTCAAAATCACAAAATACTTTGGCCCGAAGCAATAGCCCAAAAAGAAGAATTTGGTGACGATGTTTTTAATTATTCAATTTACAAGAAAGAAGTTATCCTACCAATTGAGGTTTCCAGCGACACCAAAGAAATAAACCTAACCCTTAATTACGGCCTGTGCAAAGATTATTGCGTTCCAGCCAGCATGGAATTATCAATTAATCTTGATGACTACGCAGATGGTGACGCCTTAGAAGCGATCAATGAATATTACCCAATATTAGGAGACTCTGCGCCAAAGAGCAGCTCAAACTTACTTTACGTTATCATGATCGCAATTATTGGCGGCGCAATCTTAAACATCATGCCCTGCGTTTTGCCGGTTTTGTCCATCAAACTAATCTCAATCATCAATCATTCAAACACCTCAACGAAGAAAATTAGACAGGCTTTTCTCTCAACAATTTCAGGGATAATTGCTTGTTTCATTTTCTTTAGTGCCATCGCGGCGGCCATAAAATTTGGCGGGGACAGTTTTGATTGGGGACTACAATTTCAAAATACATATTTCCTAATATTCATCTTCCTGACTCTAACTTTTTTCATCTGCAATCTACTTGGAATATTTGAAATTTCCTTTAGCCAAACATTATCAAGCCTGCTAAATAAAAAGATTTCCAAATCATCCAAAACAAGCAATATTTTCATACCCAACTTCCTATCAGGAATCTTGGCAGTTCTGCTTGCCACACCCTGCTCTGCACCATTTTTAGGCAGCGCAATCACATACGCCCTAACCCAAGAAACTTCAACAATATTCATCATTTTCACCGCCATTGGCGTCGGATTTGCGCTACCTTATTTTGTCCTTCTACTAGTTCCACAAGCAGTTTACCTGCTACCAAAACCCGGCAATTGGATGAATAACATCAAAAAAATCATGGCCAGTTTCTTAATGGCTACGCAAGTCTGGATAATCTACGTATTAATGAGCAGTTTGGGCTTTATCTGGGCCATGGTAGTTGCACTAATTGGTATGATCTTGATCAAAGCTATCACTCTAAAGAGCACAAAAGCAAAATTACTTGTTACTGTAATTCTTGTGATATTTTCTTTCTTCATCCCCTTAAATGCTAAAAACTACAACCAAATCCAAACCTCAAAAGAAATTTCCAAAGACGCCCTCTGGCAGAAATTTAGTGAAGAGAAAATATCAAAATATGTTAGCGAAGGTAAGGTTGTCGTGGTAGACATCACCGCAAGATGGTGCATCACTTGTAAATACAATAAATTTAGAGTTTTCAACGATAAAGAGGTTACCAAAAAACTACAAAGCAAAGACATAGTCGCGCTGCGAGGAGACATCACTACTCCAAACAAAAAAATCATGAACTACCTCCACAAACATGGCCGCTACGCCATACCATTTAACATAGTTTATGGACAATCCGCTCCAGACGGGTTGGTAAGTGAAGTGATCTTAACGAAGGGCGATCTATTTAAGCTCCTTGAACAAGCTCATTAATCAACAATGAGCAGGCTAACAGGACACTTCATAGAAACGAAAAGAATCTGCATCTGCCCTACCCTTGAAAGTGATGGATACAAGAAAAAGTCAACGTTTAAAAACCACGATGCTAATCTTTAAGTTAGCGTAGGTGGATTAGGAGCTCTAGATATTTCTGCGCGCAAAAAATCAAAAGACGTAATACTTTGTGACTTTTAACAACATTTGTGTGATTTCTTTGAAATGTTTAAATAAATTATTGTCGCATCCACTAACAAGAAAGAGTTTTTTAGGTAATCTAAAAGACAAGATGTTTTTCTTACATCTGCGCTAATACTAATGACTCTGCTCGGGTCAGAAGCACTGAGCTTACGTCTTATTCTGACGAATCAATCTTAGAAGCTGTAAATCTTACCTTAAAATCAATAAAAAAGATGTCTTGGCTTAGAGGAGATGGTTTTTTCGAAAATGATCAAAATTTTAATTATGTAAAAGATCTATTTGGCGATGACAAAGTAAAAATCCTTCCAACAAATTTTACCAATGAGAGCGAGTTAATTAATCTAAAAAATGAAATAGAGCAATATCAACGCCCCACAATAATGCTCAACTACATTAATATAATGAACTTTATCTTAGGTCGCGATGGCAGAGAATTTCAAAAAGGCAGGATGCACAAAACTGTATTAGGTCTTGAAGGAAATCAAACAAATATTACACAAACAAAACACGTGATAAAAAAGTTCAACGATTTCATTAAAGAAAAATTCGAAAATAACGCCCTAATCACCGATGCATTTCTAACAACCCCTCGAGGCTAGATAAGTTGGTCAGACAGATCTAATTATCACACCAGTATCTTTGTCCCGCAAAATTTTGAAACTTTTAGAAATCTAGAAAATGCCAAAGCCCCATCAGGAGAAATATCCCGCGAAGCATTTAGCTGATCTAACACATCAGCTACGGTAAAATAGACTCCCAACCTGATTTAACACTATTTTTGAAAGAGCTACTAATAAAAATCTCACATCACCTCAGCCAAACCTTCATCAATTAAAAGTTGGTTCAAATAAATACCATTTGTAGCTATTTTTTGTGGATCACTTTCGCCTTCTAAAAAGAAAATATTCGCTACATATCGGCCGTAAATGTCTATTTTATTAGTTTTAATCACCACAAATTCTACTTTTGATAAGACCTTCTTTACAAACTCAGTAGCCTTTGTGCCGCCGGAAGTTCCTCGCTCCGGAGCATTTATTTTAGCTAAGCGCAATATCTCTTTATGTCGCACTTTAAATCCCAAATCCAGGCTTACTCTTAAAGTGTCGCCATCGACCACTTTGTCAACGTAGGCTTTGTAAGTGTGTATTTGTTTTGAACTAAAAGAGGATTTCTTAAATTCAAACTTCTCACCTTTTTTTGTTGAGCTCAAAATCCCATCTTCGGGATTAAATTGTGTTTCAATTTCAGTAAAAATATTAAAACCACAATCAACAAATTTTTGCGATGACCTTTCATCAAAAGTAATTTTGTAATTAAATAAACTTCCACGCGTCACACTTAATTTCCTAGAAAGGGATTTCGGCTTTTCAATTTTTTCTAATGATTTTCCCTCTACGATTTTCTTTTGCAAAGCCCCTGCCCCCAAAGAATCCTCAATAGCTAGAATTTCAAAACTCTTTCTCTTTTCTTCATCATTAACGGTAATTAGCTCGCGATAGTGACTCCAATTTAGCACACCATCGTCACTTGGCAGCGTTGGGTATGTTTTGTAAAACCCACTCATTTGATACAGCAACCTAATACTTAAGCCAACATCACTAGCTAACTGTTCAAAGACTTTCTGACCATATTGAGCACGGCTATTACTTGTTAAATAACCTTCAATTGACTTACCAATATTCCAACTCATCTCCACCTTTTGCCTATTTACAATTCTAGAAATATCTTGCTGCGCCTTGAAAATCTCACCTCGAATGTCTAATAATAGGGCATTGTAGGTATTTTTCTCTATTTGCATTGACGTCTCCATTATTGTTTTTTGAATTCTGAACATAGTGTGCATAATTCGTTTTTCAACAAAAAATTCAATGAGAATTTTGATTTAAGACCGGCTCTTGCAAAGTTAAAAAACAATGGAATAATGAAATCATTGCAACTCAAAAAACTAAATAAATGTCTGACCTAACCAAATTAACTTTAAAAGAGGCTATTGCCGGCCTAGCGAACAAGAAATTCTCAAGTCTTGAACTTACCCAAAGATTTATTGACAATGCTAAAGCAAATAACAATTTAAACTGCTTCATCACAGACAATTTCGACAATGCTCTTAAAGCCGCCAAGCAAAGTGACGAAAAAATCGCCCATGGCAATGCCGGCGAATTAGAAGGAATCCCTTTGGGCATTAAAGATTTGTTTTGCACTAACAATATCAGAACAACTTCAGGCTCTAAAATGCTTGAAAATTTCATCCCTCCATACGAATCAACAGTCAGCCAAAAATTACTAGATGCTGGTTCAATAAATTTAGGCAAACTTAACATGGACGAATTCGCCATGGGTTCAGCCAATACAAACAGCTTTTTCGGCCCCGTAATCAACCCCTACAAAGCTAATGACTCTGATGAAGATCTAGTTCCAGGTGGAAGTTCTGGCGGATCAGCAGCAGCGGTAGCCGCTAATTTATGCCTAGGCGCAACAGGTTCTGACACTGGTGGATCAATTAGACAACCAGCTTCATATTGTAATTTGGTCGGAATAAAACCAACTTACGGACGCTGCTCAAGATATGGAATGATCGCATTTGCCAGCTCACTTGACCAAGCCGGAATTTTTGCAAAAAACGTTTATGACGCTGCCCTGTTACAAAGAGTAATCTCTGGTTTTGACAATAAAGATTCTACTTCAATTGATAAACCAGTTCCGGACTTTGAAAAACTTTTAAACTCCGACATTAAAGGAAAAGTAATTGGCATTCCAAAAGAGTACAAAGTTGACGGTCTGGATGACGAAATAGCTAAAATGTGGGAAGATGGTAAAAAACTTCTTGAGAAAAAAGGCGCAAAAGTAGTTGATATTTCCTTGCCTCACACAAAATATGCACCTGCCGTTTACTACATAATTGCACCAGCTGAGTGTTCATCAAACCTATCAAGATTTGACGGTGTAAGATACGGCCACAGAACTGCTAAAGAGAATATTTCAATTGATGAAATGTACGAACTAAGCAGAGCCGAAGGATTTGGCAAAGAAGTTACGACTAGAATATTAACAGGAACTTACGTTTTATCCGCCGGCTATTACGACGCTTATTACAAAAAAGCTCTAAAGGTTAGAAATTTAATCTTACAAGATTTTAAGGAAGCTTTCAAAGAAGTAGACGCGATCCTAACTCCAACCGCACCAAGCGCAGCCTTTTCAATTAAAGAGTCGAAAACGATTGCCGAAACTGACCCAGTTAAAATGTATTTAAATGACGTATTTACAATCCCGGCAAGTCTTGCTGGACTGCCCGCAGCGTCAATTCCTTTTGGCTTTAATTCCAAAGGTCTGCCACTGGGACTACAAGTAATTTCTAAACATTTTGATGAACAAACAGTTTTAAATATTGGCTTAGCGCTAGAAGAAAAATAGGAATAAAATGAAAACTATCTCAATAATATCTCCATGTCACAATGAAGAAGATGCAGTTGATAGTTTTTTTGATGCCATTAATAAAGAAACCAAGAAACTCAACAATTACAATTTCGAAATCATAATTGTGAATGATGGCAGCACAGACAAAACCCTAGAAAAATTACGCCAAAAACTCGAAACCCAGAATAATTTAAAAATCATCAATCTAAATCGTAATTTCGGCAAAGAAATCGCCCTCACAGCTGGGATTGATAATTGCCAAAATGATGCAACAATAATAGTCGATTTTGATCTTCAAGACCCACTAAACTTAATCCCTGATCTTATCTCAAATTGGGAGCAAGGATATGAAGCAGTAGTTGGAATTAGATCAAATAGAGATTCTGATAGTCTATTTAAAAAATTGACTGCCAAATATTTCTACAAAATATACAACATATTTTCCGACATAAAAATCCCTGAAAATGCCGGAGATTACCGCCTGCTTGATAAAAAAATAATTGATCAACTAAAACAATTACCCGAGCGACAAAGATTCATGAAAGGAATGTTTTCTTGGATCGGCGCAACTACAAAATATGTCGACTTCACCAGACAAAAAAGAGTCAATAGCAAAACAAAATTCTCCAATTGGAAATTATGGAACTTCGCTATTGAGGGCATCACCAGCTTTAGCACATTGCCACTTAGAATCTGGACGTACATTGGTTTTTTCATATCTCTGATTTCTTTTATTTACGCCTCTTGTATCATCGGAAAAACAATATTCTACGGAGCTGACTTACCCGGATATAGCTCAATGATAGTTGCTATTTTATTTCTTGGTGGAATTCAAATTATGGGAATTGGGGTACTTGGAGAATATTTAGGAAGAATCTATTTTGAGAGCAAAAAAAGACCAATTTATCTAATAAGAAATATCTTAAAATCAGATAATGGATCCTAGGCAATATCAAAAAATGCTAAAACACCAAGAACTTCATTGGTGGTTTAAGGCTAGAAGGAATATCCTTGCGACGATAATAAAGAAGTTCTGTCCGCAGTCAAAAGACATATTGGAAATCGGTGCGGGGACTGGAGCAAACATAGAAATGCTACAAAAGTTTGGCCATCTTACTGCAATCGAGCCCAACTCTTATGCCAGATCAGAGATTACCAAAAAGTTCCAAAAAAATATCACCATATTAGATGGAAAACTACCTGATGATTTAAATTTGGATAAAAAATTCGACCTCATATGCCTATTTGACGTTTTAGAGCATGTCAAAGAAGACCTAAAAAGTTTAGAAAGCCTTAAACAACACTTAAAGCCAAATGGTAAATTAATCGTAACCATACCAGCCTTTCAATTCTTATTTAGCCAACACGACACCAATCTACACCATTTTAGAAGATACAATAAGACACAAATAGAAGAACTTCTCACCAAATCTAATTACAAAATTGAATTTACCAGCTATTTCAATTTTTTGCTTTTTCCATTAGCACTAATTTCGCGGATATTACTAAAAATATTCCCAAGCAAAAAAACTCAAGACGGTCAGCCTCCAAAAATAATAAATTATTTCTGGTACCAAATATTTAACTTTGAAAAATTTCTGCTAAAATCCAAAATTAGATTTCCTTTCGGACTATCAATTATTACTATTGCAACTCATAAGAATTAAACTTCAGATCTTTTGAAATATGCCTGGCTTTGTAATGTTTCTTAACTTTATTCCTTAAATCTCTCATTTGTTCCATCCTTTCCTCGCCAACCCTATCAGAAAATATCATCTGATCCTCATTAATTACAATGAAGTCAAAGCCTTGTGACTTTAACATCGCAATAAAACCATCAAAATCCTGCTTAATGGCTTCTTCTTGCCACAAATGAGACTCTCTCGACTGAATAACCGGATAAGACCAAGATAAATTCTGTGAATGAATGTAGCCCATCAAAGATTGATATTCATCCCCCGTGCTTTCAGGAAAACCAAAAACCGGCAATACAAAAATCCTCTTTGTTACAGAGTCGCTTTCTAAGTCTTGAACAAATTCTTGATCAGATTCAAATTTATGTACCAGATATTTACTTTGTACCGAAGAAGCAGAAAGCCTTCCAACTTGATCAAACAGCGCCAAAATACATAAGAATATCACCACTATTTTTGCATAGTTTCCTTTACTACTAATAAACTTATCAAAAATTAATCCAACCACGGTTAAAGAAATAAAGGCTACATAAATCGAGAATCTTGCATGACTTCTAAGCAAAGGAAACGCCATGGAAGCAAATATCACAAAACCACCAACTGTCGCATATAAAATTATTAATATGTTCAATGAAGACAGATTAAAAATTAAGTTTTTATCACTCTTATCTAGCCCTAACCTCTGACTGGTTTTTTCCATTATTGAAACTTTGCTTGAAGAAAACCCTCTAAATAAAAACCACAATAATAAGAAAATAAAACCACAAGATCCCAAAATCCCTAAAGCTTCCGATTTGGTTTCTCTATCAGGAGACAAATTATCAAACTTTTGCCTAATATTTACCAAAGACTCTAAATAATGATTCTCAGCTGGTGCAAATAATTGAGAAATTTTAAGACCAAAAATATTGCTCTCTCTAACATGCCGAACACCGACATCATCATTGAGGCCATTATTTGCCCAATAAACTAAAGCAGGCATGTAAAGCGCAATAATACTAAGAATAATCAAGGAACCCAAAGTAAAGATGGTAAATAAATTGTGATTAATAAAAGCGCCTTTTCGTACACTATAAATCAACCAAGCAAATATAAATATCACACCACAATATAGTGCATAATAAGCTCCATTTGTAGAAATAAACAAAGTCAATAATGCCGCAAAATAGAAATTATTATTCGGACTCAGATAAAATTTACCCTTCGCACTAATCTTCACTAAACGCAATTTGTCATCAATAATCCACAGCGCAATCAAGATCGTCAAAGGGATAACCATGTAGTTTGACAAGAATAAATGCCAAACATTTTTGTACAGATGATAAGGGCTAAAGGCGAATAAAATGCTTATTAACAAAGCCACCAAATAAGAAATCTTAAGATTCCTTAAAACCAGATAAGAAGAGGTAGATATAAACAGAAAGGTTAGTATGAAATATAAATTAACAACCAAAAAAACATCTTTCGAGAAATAAGATATGATCTTAATTATCAAAAAATTAAAACTATCGCCATGTATGGAAAAATCATGTATGGAAAATTGTCCCGCCAGATGCGGCAGACCAACAAGTTCATTACTAAAAAACCAACCACTATCAATAACGGTTTTCGTAACAAATAAATAAAATAAAGAATCCTTAGAATAATCAAAAATAGGAAGGCGCAAATCCAACTTCCAGATTTCAAATAACACTGAAAAAGCAATTAAAGTAAGTAATGGAACCGAAGCGCACTTACCAATAGATATTAACCTAGAATTGCAATTCTTCATCCTTAGTTTCTATTTTATTTTTAGCTTTTAAAATAAACTCATCTAGCGGCATATATTTCTGATCCCATGCCCCTAATGTCCTCACGGCCACAGTTCCTTCCTCAGCTTCTTTTTTACCAATCGCCAAAATATAAGGAACTTTCTTCAATGAATGCTCTCTAATCTTGTAACTTATTTTATTAGAATCCAAATCCGCTTCCACAGCAAAGCCATTTTCTTCCAAAGTTTTAATCACACTACGAGCATATTCATCTGAATCATTAGTAATTGTAGCCACAACAATTTGAACAGGCGCCAACCAAAGCGGGAATTTACCAGCATAGTTTTCAATCAAGATTCCAATGAATCTCTCAAAACTACCCAAAATTGCTCTGTGCAACATAACCGGCCTTTGTTTTGACCCATCAGTTGCAATGTAATTAGCATCTAATCTCTCAGGCAAAATAAAGTCAGCTTGCAAAGTACCGCACTGCCACTCGCGGCCAATCGCATCAACCAAAGTAAATTCTAATTTAGGGCCATAAAATGCGCCTTCCCCTGGGCTTAATTCATACTCCAAACCCGCCTCTTTTACTGCGTCTTCCAAAGCTTTTTCAGCCTCATCCCAAACTTCATCACTTCCGGCTCTAACTTCTGGCCTGGTAGAGAATTTAACCTTCACATCCTTAAAACCAAAATCGTCGTAAACTTCTTTTAGCAAGTTACAAAAGCTCACAGTTTCTGAATTAACCTGCTCTCTAGTACAGAAAATATGCGCGTCATCCTGCGTAAAAGCACGAACTCTCATTATTCCATGCAAAGATCCTGACGGTTCATTTCTGTGGCAGCATCCAAATTCCGCCATTCTAAGTGGCAATTGTCTGTAAGATTTTAAACTAGTTTTAAATATCTCAATATGTCCCGGACAGTTCATCGGCTTAATCGCCAAAGTTCTACCTTCAGACTCAGCGATAAACATATTTTCTCTAAATTTATCCCAGTGCCCAGATTTTTCCCAAAGCATTCTGTCAATTAATTGTGGAGTTTTAACTTCGCCGTAACCATTTTTTTCTAACTTGGCGCGAATATATTCTTCAATCTTTCTAAATACCGACCATCCTTTTTGATGCCAGAAAATAGAACCTGTAGCTTCTTCTTGAATATGAAATAAATCCATTTCCTTGCCTAATCTTCTGTGATCTCTTTTTTCAGCTTCTTCCAAAAAAGTTAAGTATTTATCCAAAGATTCCTGAGACTCCCAAGCGGTACCATAAATTCTTTGCAACATCTCATTATCCGAATTGCCTCTCCAATAAGCACCGGCAAGTTTCATCAATTTAAAATGCTTAACATAATTGGTACTTGGCACATGCGGCCCACGGCATAAATCTACAAATTTACCTTGTCTGTAAAGTGTAATATCTTGATCAGCCGGAATATCCGAAATGATCTCGGCTTTATATTCCTCGCCAATAGACTTAAAAAACTCAATTGCTTTATCTCTATTCCAAACTTCACGCACTAACTTCTCATTCCTCTTCACAATTTGGCGCATGCGATTTTCAATCTTAGTCAAATCCGCCATCTCAAAAGGCTTCGGAGTAGCAAAATCATAATAAAACCCATTTTCAATCGCTGGTCCAATGGTAACTTGCACATTCTCAAATAATTCCTGAACCGCTTGCGCCATAATATGCGCCGCGTCATGTCGAATAATTTCCAAAGCTTCAGCACCTGACTTAGGAGTAATAATTTCAATTGCACTATCTTTCTCAATAGCCCTAGACAAATCCTGCAGCTCACCATTAACCTTAATGGCTAAAGCTGATTTAGATAGTGATGAAGAAATCGATTTTGCAACTTCAAAACCAACCACCCCAGCAGAAAATTCTCTAGAATTCCCATCCGGAAAAGATATCTTTATTTGATCAGACATTAATTATTTTATTTTAATTCCAAGAGCACAAAGGCCCAAATCACCATATTTTAAGCCAATGTAAGCAAACAAATTAAGATTTGCAATTGCTTTTCCCAACTTATAATTTAAGCTTCGCCCACCCGGGGGGCTATAGCGCAGTTGGTAGCGCGCTTGCATGGCATGCAAGAGGTCTCGAGTTCGAATCTCGATAGCTCCACCATCCTACGCTCTTACGAGCTTCGGATTGCAGGCCATGGTTTTTCTTAATGAACAAAGTGAATTTAGAAAAACCTGCCCGCCATAGATTTAGCTACGGAGGGCCTTACCAACAAACTCATACTATAATTCTATCGCATCTTCATGATTAAACACTTAGCATCCCTATTACTAATTACTCTCTTATCCTCTTGCTATTCCTACGATTCTGACTCCTACAAAGAGCAGAAAAGCAACACTCAATTCATTAACAAAACACAAACAACCCACTCTTTTTTCTGGGGACTTCAAGATGAAGAGCCGCCAATTACAAATAAATGTGAAAATAAAAGCATCCAAACAACAAATGAAAATGGCTTCCTAAACTATTTCGCCCGAATCTATACGCTTGGCATCTACTGGCCAAGAACCACAAAACTGGAATGCAAAGTTAAATATTAAACTTCTATAATTAGGTTCCTATCACCTAGTTTTTTAACACACCAACAACTCTTCCAATAATTTGGTTAGTCAAAATTCTATATTTTTTAGCAACCCTCAAAAACCCCTCTTCAAGATCAATCATACCTTGTCCTCTCAACTTTTCCAAACCACCTAAGTCAAATAACTCACCAAAATTTTTCACTTCAAAATGCTTACGCAAAATATCCAGAGTCAAACCTTCCTGTGTCCTCAAACAAGTCAAAACCAACTCTTCTAAAATATCTTCCTTACTCAAATTTTCTTGTTTTTGAATCCCTACTCCCTTCTCTTCAACTAAATCCAACCAATTTTGCGGCTGATGAGTCATCATTGTTGTCTTCCTATTATTGTCACCCTCAAAATACACTCTACCATGCGCCCCAGCACCGATTCCAACATAATCATCACCTTGCCAATAAGCTAAATTATGCCTACATTCTTTGCCTTTTTTAGCGTAATTGGATATCTCATAATCAAAAAAACCATTTTCTTTGGTAATTTGATCAGTCAATTCATAAAAATCCGCTGCCAAATCATTTTCTGGCATCTTAAACTCGCCCTTATTGAAGCTAGAATAAAATGCTGTCCCTTTCTCAATACTTAATTGATAAAGAGACAAATGTGAAGTGCCAAAACCAATAGCTCTTTTTAACTCAATTTCCCACTCTTTCAAATTCTGCTTCGGCCTTGCGTAAATCAAATCAAAAGAAAAATTATCAAAAATACCTCTGGCCTCATCAATTGCCAACATCGCCTCTTGAGCCGAATGCTCACGACCCAAAAACTTCAAATCCTCGTCATTCAAAGCCTGAATTCCAAGAGACAATCTATTAACCCCAGCTCGCCTCAAATCCTTAAATTTCTTACTCTCAAAACTAGTGGGATTAGCTTCTAAGCTTATCTCAACATCTTTTTCCATCTCAAAAACTTCAGAAATTTTCTTCAAAATCCCCTCAACCAAAAAAATCGGCATTAAAGACGGAGTTCCACCACCAAAAAACACCGTTTTCACTGTTTTTTTGCCAATTTTGTCTTTAAAAAAGTCTAATTCCTTCTCATAAGCACGTAAAAAGCTCTGATCATCGACATCTTTTTGCACATGAGAATTGAAGTCGCAATAAGGACATTTTGCCAAACAAAATGGATAATGCACATAAATTGAGATAGTCTTACTCACAAATCACCTTGAATTAAATAATAAAATAATTAACTTGATAATAATTATCAAATACACAAATTTTTATGGAACAAATATCAATAATCATATTTAGAGAAATTCTAGAAATCTCCCTAATACTAGGAATTCTAACTGCTGCAACAAAAGAAATCAAAGGAAGATCTAAATATATCTTGGCCGGCCTGGGACTTGGAATATTTGGCTCCATAATCCTCGCTTTGTTCACCGACAAAATCTCAGACTCGCTAGACGGAATGGGCCAAGAAATCTTTAACGGAATTATCCTGCTACTAGCCGCCACTATGATCTCCATCACCGTAATCTGGATGAGCAAACATGCCAAAAATATATCCTCCAACCTAAAAGAAGTCAGCAACCAAGTACAAACCGGCCAAAAACCTTTAATTGCCCTATCAATAGTGGTGCTACTTTCCGTACTTAGAGAATGCGCCGAAATAGTCCTATTCACTTACAGCTACTACACATCAGGCTCATCCCTAACAGAAATTACCCTAGCTCTAATTATCGGCATAATATGCGGATCAATCACCGGCCTAGCTTTCTATCTAGGAATATTAAAATTCTCTGGAAAATATTTCTTCAAAGTCACAACCTATCTACTAATTTTCATCGCTGCCGGAATCTCTATGCAATCAGTCGGCTTCTTCACCAATGCCGACATCATCCCGGCAATCATGGACCCTGCATTCGACCTATCAAACATCCTACCCCAAACAAGCTACATCGGGAAATTTCTAAACATCTTCTTCGGCTACATAGACGCCCCAACAATGTCACAATTAATAGCCTACGTTGCAACAATATCCGGGCTAATATTTGGAATCAAAAAAATAAACTAACGCACTTGTGCGGGTCGGGGGTTGCACCCCCGACCCAATATTCACTAAATCTTCAACACTTCAATCGCACCATAAGTAATCACAGCACTACACCCTGACCTCTTAAAAGCTATCAAACTCTCATATAAAGCATCCTCAAACTTAAACGCATCATTTTGAGCAGCATATTTCAACATCGCATATTCACCACTAACCTGATATGAAACCAAAGGAATATTAAATCTATCTTTAGCCCTTCTAACTACATCCAAATAAGCCCCACCCGGCTTAACAATAATCATATCCGCGCCTTCCGCCACATCCAACTCAATTTCACGCATCGCTTCATCCGAATTCCTAAAATCCATTTGATAAGTTTTCTTATCCTCCGGTACCTGGTTGCTGTACCTGGTTCCGGAATCAGGTACCAAAAGCGCATTTCTAAACGGCCCATAAAAACTAGAAGCATATTTAGCTGCATAAGAGATCAAAATATTATCCTGCTGAGAGTTTTTATCCAAATATTCACGAATCCTACCAACTCGAAAATCCATCATATCAGATGGAGCGTTTGCATCTGCCCCACTTTGTGCCTGAATTAAAGCCTGCTTACATAAAATATCAACACTCGCATCATTATCAACCACGCCATTTGTAATAATCCCGTCATGACCATGACTGGTATACGGATCCAGCGCAACATCCGCAATTACACCGATTCCTGGAACCTTATCTTTAATTTCCCTAATAGCTCTATTCGTAAGATTATCCTTATTTAGCGCTTCACTGCCAACGTCATCTTTTTTATCTACATCAATTACCGCAAAAAGCATAATCGCCTTTATCCCTAAGTCCCAAGCCTCTTTAGCTCTTTGTACAGCCAAATCTGTGGAGTAGCGGCAAACATCCGGCAACGCCTTAATTTCCTGCTTTTGCCCTTTGCCTTCAACAACAAAAATTGGCAAGATTAGGTCTGAAGGCAAAATTTGTACTTCAGCCAGCAAATCACGAACCCAAGGAGCTTTTCTATTCCTTCTTAGTCTTGTTCTTAAAAAACTGTTGGTCATTATTAATTTTATGTTATTGTCTGACAAAATTAATTTGAATATGAATATGCAAAATATACTTGAAGAAATATTTAATCACAAGCTTTTAGAGGTCCGAGACTCTAAAAAACAGATGTCAGTGCAAGAGATTTGCAAAAAAATAAATTGCCAAGATCGCAATATTCCAAACTTTTTTGACGCCCTACAAAACAAAAAACAACAAGGAAAAATCGGCCTGATCGCCGAAATAAAAAAAGCTTCCCCATCTCACGGACTTATCAGAAAAGACTTCAACCACTTAGAAATAGCCAAAATATACGAAGAATCCGGTGCGGCATGTCTATCAATCCTGACCGACAAAAAATACTTCCAAGGCTCCCCCGACTACCTACAAGAGGTAGCCAAGCAAACAAACCTACCAATTCTGAGAAAAGACTTCATCGTCGACACTTACCAAATCTTTGAAGCCAAAATGCTAGGTACGAGCTGCATCTTACTAATAGTTGCTATGCTAGACGACAAAAAACTAGCAGAACTAGAACAATGCGCAATTGACTCTGGCCTATCTGTATTAATAGAAATCCACAATGAAGAAGAACTGCAGCGTGCCTCAAAACTAAAAAGCAAACTAATCGGCATCAATAACCGCAACCTGAAAACCCTAGAAGTAAATATCGAAAACTCCCTAAACCTAATAGATCAAGTGCCCAAAGGCCATATAGCGATATCTGAGAGCGGAATAAAAGACAAAGCAGATATCCTCATTCTAGAACAAGCCGGAATCAGCTGCTTCCTAATCGGAGAACATTTTATGAAACAAAATAATATCGCACTAGCTGTTAAGGATATTCTAGATTAATTTTTACCTATTGTTATTCTATCTAGAAGCATTAGAATAGCTGCTTTAGCACTATTTTTATTATCAAATTAGCCCCTCTAAATGTTCAAAATCGCCGTAATTGGTCGCCCAAATGTAGGTAAGTCAACTCTTTTCAATAAGCTTGTTGGTAGAAAATTCGCTATTACCGACGACACTCCTGGAATCACCAGAGATCGTAAAGAAGCTATCGGATCCATTGGCCCAATTGAATTTAAAGTAATCGACACTGCTGGTCTAGAAGATAAAATAACTCCAGATTCAGTTGAAGAAAAAATGGTAGAGCAAACAAATCTAGCAATTATAGATGCTGATTTATGTCTATTCGTCGTTGACTCAAAAGAAGGGATCACCAATGCAGATTTACATTTTGCTAAAATCCTTCGCAGAACCGAGAAGAAAACCATCCTAGTTGCTAATAAGTGCGAGAATCTAAATGAAGAAGTATTCGACAATGAATATTACCGCCTAGGTTTTGGCGCTCCAGTTGCAATCTCGGCTGAGCATAAATTAGGATTTCCTGATCTCTATGAAGCAGTAGCCCCAGAAATTGAAAAATACGAAGAAGATTTCGGAGGAGCTGAATTAGAAGAAGAAAAATCAGACCTACAAATCGCCATTACAGGCCGCCCAAATGCCGGAAAATCAACTCTACTCAACCAAATCCTTGGGTCAGACCGTCTAATAGTAGGACCACAAGCCGGGATCACCAGAGACGCGATCGCAATTGATCATGAATTCCAAGGCAAAAAAATCCGTTTCATTGATACCGCCGGAATCAGAAAAAAGTCCAACATTAAAGAAAACGTCGAAAAAATGACTGTTCTAGACAGTTTTCGTGCCATCAGATTCGCTCAAATCGTCATATTACTAATTGACGCAAACACAATTAAAAACGAAAAAATAGACCATCAAGATTTAGCTCTAGCCTCAGAAATTATAAAAGAAGGTCGCGGCTTAGTTTTTGCTCTTAATAAAATTGACGAAATAAAAGGCGACAAAGAAGTATTCATGAAAAAGATCCGCCTACAAATCCAAGGTCTTTTCAGCGAAATAAGCGGAACTGTCATAGTTGGAATTTCCGCTCAAAACGGTTATAATGTCAATAAATGCCTAGAATTTGCTCTAAAAACTTATGATCAATGGAACAGCTACATTCCAACAACCAAACTAGTTGAATGGCTTAAAATGGCCGAGAGAAATCATCCACCAAGAATACATAAAGGCAGAGATTTAAAATTAAAATACGCCACCCAAATCAAGAAAAGACCACCAACAGTGGCAGTATTCGTAAACCACATCAAACCATTAGAAGGCAGCTACAAACGCTATTTAAGCAACAGCTTCCGTAACTTCTTCAACCTAGACCTAACCCCAATCAGAATAATCTTCAAGAAAAGTGACAACCCCTATGAAGGCCGAAAAGAGAAAACCTTCTCAAAAAGACAAAGCGGCAAAAGCAGAACGCACAAATAATAAGAAAGGGGGTCAGACCCCTAAGGGTCTGACCCCCTTCAAAAAAGATAAATAAACAATGACTGAAACAAAGTTAATCAAAATAGATACCAAAAAAACCTTCAAAATCAATTGTGACTTTGACGTATTTGGCTTCGAAGAAAAATCTGAATATGTTCCGGAAATTGATAAGAACTACATTTTTGATGAAGAAATAACTAAGACAATCCTTGCTGGCTTTGCTTTTAATTCCAAAGTTTTAATACAAGGCATGCACGGAACCGGAAAGTCCACTCACATCGAACAAGTAGCTGCTCGTCTAAATTGGCCCTGTATTAGAATAAATTTTGATTCACAAATCACCAGAATGGATCTGGTTGGCAAGGACATAATCAAACTAGTCGACGGAAAACAAATTACTGAATTCAAAGAAGGAATTATTCCCTTTGCTCTAAAGAACAACATCACTCTTATCCTAGACGAATATGACGCGATCAGAACAGACGTCTCATTCGTTATGCAAAGATTACTCGAAGAAGAAGGCAAATTCTCACTATTTGAAGAAAATGAAATAATCTCACCGACAAAATATTTCCGAATATTCGCCACCTCCAACACAATTGGCTCTGGCGACGACCTAGGAATTTACCACGGTACCAACCTGATAAACCAAGCACAAATGGATCGTTGGAACATTGTGGGAATACTTAATTACCTAAGTGAAAAACAAGAATTAGACATCCTAATCAAGAAAATCCCATATTTAGCTTTGGATAATAACAAAAACATCGCTAAATCTATGGTCAAATTGGCGAATCTATCCAGAGAAAGCTTCAAAAATGGCGACATTTCCAGCATAATCTCTCTTAGAACATTAATTTCTTGGGGAAACAATATTGAAATATTTGGAACTCCTAAAACGGCCTTTATTTTGAGCTTCCTAAATAAGGTGATAGAAGACGAAAAACCAATAATGAACGAATTTTATCAAAGAGTCTTCGGCGAAGAATTAATTTAAAAAAAAGGGGTCAGACCCCTAAGGGTCTGACCCCCTATCTATTACCTACTCATCTGACTATCTTGACCTTCATTTTGTCTGCCCTCAAGTATAGCAGAAGTATAAGGCCCAATAGCCGTATCTTGTACTGCACCACCCAAACCTAAATCAGCTCTAATTCTCTCAAAATTCTGTCTTTTTTCATCATCTTCCATCAACATCATAACCTCTAACTGTTTTAATTCTTCTTGAACTTGCTCCATCTCTTCTTCGTGATGATGTTGTTTTTGAATTTCCACAGCAACCTTCAGAGCGTTATCTTTTGCATCCAAGATCAACATATCAAACATCTCCAACTCTTCCTCACTTTCTGGATTACTCTTCAAAATCTCAGCTTTTTTCTGCTCAAGATTTGCAACATCAAGTAAATAACCTTTATACTGCCCCTTTAATAAAGAAGAACCACTGCCCACAGCGCTTTTATCACTTAAACTTCCAACCGATTCCATATCTGTAGCCTCATCTTCAACTTCCTCTTGCTCCACAACATAAGGAGACTTAAGTGCTTTCTCTAAATCTTCTCTGCTAAGTGACAAAATATCTTGTCCTTCAAACCCTTTATGATTTGAAGTCATAATCAGAAAATGATTTTCACTATTACTAGATGACTTAGGATCCAGATCAAATAATTTAAAGAACTCAACTAACTCATCTTTAAATGTTTTAAATGCTGCTTCATTTCCAAATTTCGCATAAATATTTTGAGCGGCATTCCCACCATTTTCTTCAAATTGTGTCTTTAAATTCTGCTGCCTTTTAGTGATATCATCAAAATCAAGATTTTCATGATGCACGAAATCCGTTCTTCTCTTCCTTTCTGGCACAAACTCTGCTAACCCAGATTCACTAGAAGATAAATCCATATAAGAAATTTCATAAATCCCTTCATCTTGAGTCTTATTTTTAAAAGCGTTCGATATAAATTTCATAATTTTAACTTTTTTTATTTAACGGATGACAATCAAAAACCATTTTCTGTAATTTCGAATCCATCACATGAGTATAAATCTCCGTAGTAGAAATATCACTATGGCCAAGTAATTCCTGCAAAACCCGCAAATCAACACCATTATTTAGCAAATGCGTCGCAAAAGAATGCCTAATAACATGCGGATGAACCTTCGTCGGGTCAATATTTACAATAACAGCCAGCTCTTTTAACATCTGATTAAACCTTTGTCTAGTCAAATGTTTATCTTGGCTCAAAATCAACCTTTTCTTATTCGCATCGACGTTAATTCTAATATTCTTATCTTTTCTAGACCTAATAACTCCAGGAAATAACCATTTGGAATCACCCAAACCCAAATTATATCGCAACTCCAAATATTTTTTTAAGGCTAAAATAGCCGCCTCATTAAGTGGCGAAAGCCTCTCTTTCTCGCCTTTGCCTTTAACAAGCAAATAATTTCTAAGAACCCTTTTACCCTTTTTTTCCATCTCCCCAACATCAGATATTTTGAGTGACACCAACTCACTAACCCTCAACCCCGAAGCATATAAAATCTCCAACATACAAGAAAGCTTAATCCCAAACTCCGACAAATCCTTCTTAACAAAATCCAACATCTTAAAAACTTCTTTAGTACTTAAAGCCTTAGGCAATCTTTTCTCCTTTTTTGGCAATTCCAACTCCAACGCCGGATTTTTCTTCACCAAACCATCACCTTCCAAAAACAAATAAAACCTCTTCAACGTAGAAATCTTCCTCGCAACTGATGCAACCCTCAAATCCTGATTATGCAAATAAGTTAAATATTTAATAAGATCATCTTTCGTAACATCCAAAACCCCAACCTGAGCAATCTCCAAAAACCCCAAAAACCCTTTCAAATCCCTACCATAAGACAAGACAGTATTACTACTCAACCCATCCTCAGCCCTAATCTTATTCAAAAAACTCTCAACTTCCGTCATAATTATTACATTTGGGGTCAGACCCCGATTGTACTTTTAAATTACAATCGGGGTCTGACCCCAAATGTAATCTTAAATTAGAAATCTAGAAAATGTATTTCCTCTTCGGTTTCGGGGAAACAGATATTTATGTGATTTTTTAACACTACATTTACCTCAACTACTTTTTGTTTTACTTCGAAATCGCCGATTAATAATGAAAAGATAATAGACAGCATCACAAAAATGCTTGCCCAAAAGGCAATCAACTTTACAATTTTGGAAACAATATGTTCTTTAGGGTGATATAACATAAAACTATTTAATGATCAAAAGATTACTAATCACAATTCTTGCAGCTAAAATTTATCTTGCAAGCTCAGCCCTAGCTCAAATTTCTTTGATTCGCGATGCCCAAAGTGAGAAATTCCTGCGTGATCTCTCCACTCCTATATTCAAAGCCGCTGACCTTAATCCTAAAGACATAAATATCTACATCGTCAATGACAGCTCCATCAATGCTTTTGTCAGTGGCGGCCAAAATATGTTCATAAATATCGGCTTAATAACCAGATACAAAACCCCAGACACATTAATTGGCGTTATTGCCCATGAAACCGGCCACATAAAAGCTGGCCACCTAGCCAGATCACACGAAGCTTATGAAAAAGCCTACACAACCATGCTCCTAAGCTACTTACTTGGAATTGGCGCAGTAGTTGCTGGCTCACCCGACGCCGGAATGGCGGTAATAACCGGTGGCCAAGACGCAGCAACCAGACTCTATCTAAAATTCAATCGCTCCCAAGAAGAAGCCGCTGATTTCCACGCTATTAGATATTTAAGCGAAATAGAATATCCAAGCGCTGGTCTCGTTACATTATTAAAATATTTCAATCAACAAATGGTTGGCTATGAAGGGCAAATTGACGAATATCTCTTAACACACCCAGTCAGTACGAAAAGGATCGACCTAATATTAGACAGAACAAAAAATAATCATTTTTCTAACACCAAAATGAATTCCGCACTCCAAAACCAAATGAGCATAGTCATAAAAAAGCTCGAAGGCTTCACACAAAACCCCGAAGAAATTCTTAGAAAATATAAAAACAAAAATCAGCCACTAGATAATTACATAAAGGCAATCGCTTACTTTAGAAATAACCAACTAACAAAATCCCTGCAATTGCTAAACCCACTAATTTCTTCTACAAAAAATACTCAAGAAAAAGGATTCTTGTATGAATTAAAAGGCCAAATTCTTTTTGAAAATGGCCAAATTGACAATGCCATAATATCATACAATAAGGCTATAAAATACCTCAATATCAAATATTCATCTCAAGCCAAATTAGCTTTTGCAGCCGCAATACTCAACCTGAATAGCAGCGACGAAGATTTATTAAAACTAGCCAGCAAAAATCTCGAAGAAGCAAAAATATACGAGAAACAAACCCCTTTCCTATTCAAACAACTTAGCAACTCCTACCATAAACTAGGACAGCATGGAAAATCCTATCTAGCCCTCGCCGAATATAGCTTACTAATAAATGAAAAAGAAAAAGCCCGAAAATATGCCCAAAAGGCCAAAGATGAGCTAGATGAAGATGACAAAATGAATATTCTAAGAGCAGAAGATATCTCTGAACTAAGTAAAAAGGATAAGAAGGACAAAAAATAGGCTCGTATTGCTGGTACCAGCTACATGTACCTGGTACCTTTTCTACGAATTAACCCAGCAAGCTTTGAATTCTTCTTGAAAAATCAGCCGCATCCTTAATCGGCTCATCTTCAATAACACAAGCCAGATCAAACAAAGTAGCAATTCTATCTTTCGCGCCAACTACTTTCTTCTCATCCAAATAATCCTCATTCAAAGATTTAATGATCGAGTTACCAGTATTAATCTCCAAAACTTTCGTAGTCGCAGACTGAATCTGTTTTTGCTCAAGCAAGAACCTCTCAAGTCTAATATCCATAGACCCGGCATTCACCGCCAAACACACTGGAGAACTAGTCAATTTTTTCGAGATTTTTACATCCCCGACCTTCTCACCCAAAACTTCTTTGATGAACTTAATAAGCCCTTCAAATTCACTTTGAGTAACATCTTTTTCTTCCTTATTATCCTCAGGATTCTCTGCTTTTTCTTCTTTCTCTTTCAGCTTTTGTTCATCAGACTTATCAATGTCATTCAAATCAACATCACCTCTATTTATTGAGGTAAATTCATAAGATTTATCCTTGATTTTGTCTTTGTAAGGCAAACCAACAGTAACCCAGAATTCATCAACCGCGTCAGTCAAAAACAACACTTCAACGCCTTGTTGATTAAATATTTCCATCTGCGGCGAAGATTTAATTTTCTCAACAGACTCTCCACTCAAGAAATAAATCTTATCTTGGCCAATTTTTACTCTGTCCAAATACTCAGTCAGTGAAATAAATTTATCCGGATATTTTGACGAATGAAATCTGGAAATATCCAAAATTTTCTCTCTAAAATCACTAGATTCACAAAGACCTTCCTTCAAAACAGCGCCAAAATTATCCCAGAATTTCAGATAATCCTCTTCATCCTTATCAGCTTTTTTTCTCAGCTCATTTAGAACTTTATTCACAATTGATTTCCTAATTTTCTCCACAAC
>Ga0209711_10000765_pt1 | contig 32890 bp, 44 predicted proteins | sample ArcticOcean_MG_C_7_FD_187441 | JGI IMG/M metagenome (GOLD analysis project Ga0209711, IMG submission 187441) | Marine microbial communities from western Arctic Ocean - ArcticOcean_MG_CB11_88 (SPAdes) (version 2) | ecosystem: Environmental > Aquatic > Marine > Oceanic | place: Arctic Ocean...
AAACAGATAAAAGCTGAAAAGGCTTCTGGCGAAATCGAAGATGACGACGACCTTGACATCTAAAATATTATAAATATATACAAAGGATAAATAAATGAGTATTGAAAATTTAATAGATAATGTAAAAAATGGCGATAACAATAACGCTGGTAAACAGTTTAATAACGTTATGGCAGACAAATTATCTGCTGCTCTTGATGCAAAGAAGATCGAATTAGCTTCTTCGCTACAAGACAGACAGGCCTCTAAAATAGAGGACTAACAACGGAAATAAGTAAATGAAACTTATAGCAGAATATAACGACAGTAACCTAGAGGTTATTGAAGAAAAAGTTAACGGTAAGAAAACACTATGCATTGAAGGTGTTTTTATGCAAGCCGATGCGAAGAATCGTAACGGTAGAGTATATGAAAAAGCTATACTTGAAAATGCAGTTAACAAATATGTAAAAGATCAGGTAAGTCAAGGTAGAGCTGTTGGGGAATTAAATCACCCTGATGGACCTACGATTAACTTAGATAAAGTTTCACATAAGATTACAGAACTCAAATTTGACGGAAGTAATGTTATAGGAAAAGCATCGATCCTTAATACCCCAATGGGCAATATCGTAACTGGTTTGTTAGAAGGTGGAGTTAAGCTTGGTGTATCAAGTCGTGGTATGGGAAGTCTTGTGCAAAAAAACGGCGCTATGTACGTGAAGGATGACTTTATGTTGTCCACTGTAGATATCGTTCAGGACCCTTCAGCTCCAGAGGCATTTGTCAATGGAATTATGGAAGGTGTTGAATGGATATGGGAAAATGGCGTTCTTTGTCCACAAGAAATTGAGAAAATTGAGACTGAAATAAAAGGAGCTCGAGGTATGCGTTCATCGGATATTGAGATTAAAGCTTTTAAGAATTTCCTCTCTAAACTTGTAAATTCTTAATAGGAGAATAAATATGTCGAATGACAAAATGAAAAATGATTTAGTCGAAGACGTATCAGAAGTTGAAGAGCTTACTAACGAGGAGCTCGTTGAAGACGAACAAGTTCAAGACGAAGAAATCGTAGAAGCTCAGGTCAAAAGAAAAGCTGAAGAAAAGGATGAAGACGAAGAGGAAGTTAAGGAGTCTGAAGAAGACGACGAAGACGAAGAAGAAGTTAAGGAGTCTGAAGATGATGAAGACGACGAAGACAAAAAACCTGTAGTCGAAATGCCTAAAACTAAAGCTGCTTTAATGGCATCAGTAAATGATATGTTGAAGAAATCAAATAAACTAGACGCACAAAAGATTTATGCTAGTGTTATGAAAACCGTGGAAAGTGATCATGGTGATGACGAAGAAGAAGAGAAGCCAGTTAAGGAAGACGTAAATGTTGACCATATTGACTACTCTGAAGATTTAGAATCATTAGTGGCTGAAGAAGCTACACTATCCGATGGTTTCCAAGCAAAAGCTGGAATCATCTTTGAAGCTGCTTTAAAAACTAAAGTAGGTGCAGAGATTGACAGATTAGAATCTGAGTACGTCGCAAACCTTGAAGAAGAAGTAACTGAAATCAAGTCAGAACTAGTAGAAAAGGTAGATTCTTACCTTAACTATGTGGTTTCTAACTGGATGTCGGATAACGAAGTTGCAGTAACTACAGGTCTTAGGACTGAAATTGCTGAGGACTTTATGTCTTCTTTACAATCAGTGTTCAAAGAACATTATATTGAGGTTCCAGAAGGTAAGGTAGACATGGTCGACGAACTCGCCGAACAAGTCGCTGAACTGGAAGAATCTTTAAATAAATCAACAGAAGAGAATATCAAGCTGACTGAGTCTGTTTCCGGATTGGAAAGAGCTGAGATAGTAAGAAAGGCTTCTTCTGGGCTAGCATTAACTGAAGCTGAAAAGCTTGCATCTTTGGTAGAAGATATTGATTTTGATGATGCAGATACTTTCGAAATGAAAGTAAATGTAATCAAAGAATCATACTTCAGATCTGAAGCTCAAGAATCAGAAGATGACGCTCAAAAATTGGTTGGTACTGACTCGGTAAATGCCGATATCAGTGATGTTATGGCTAGATACACATCTGCTATTTCAAAATTTAATAAATAGTCTAATAGGGGAAACTAAAAATGTTTAACGCAGACAAAAACTTAATGGAAAAGTGGGCTCCGGTTCTCGAGCACGCCGATGTTCCATCAATTCAAGACAATCATAAAGCAGCAGTGACTGCTAGATTGTTAGAGAACCAAGAAATTTCAGCTCGTGAAGATGCTCTTTCAGTTCAAGGAAACTTCCTTGGTGAAGCAGCAGCCGCTAACGCAGTTGGAGCTGGTATGGGTACTACAGCCGGTAACATCAAAGGATTCGATCCAGTATTGATCTCTCTCGTAAGAAGAGCAATGCCAAATCTTATCGCTTATGATATCGCTGGTGTACAACCAATGACTGGACCTACTGGTCTTATCTTTGCTATGAAGTCAAGATATAGCACACAGGGTGGTACTGAAGCACTACATGACGAAGCTAACGCATCGTTCTCTGGTGACAGTTCTGTTACTCAAGAAGCTGGACCTTCTGGTCTTGAAGCCGCTGTTGATGATGGAGATAATTCATTAGCAACTGGTGAAACTTCTGGTGAGATCGTTTCTGATGTCGCTGGTGGTCTTACAACTACTCAATCTGAAAGATTAGGTGTTGGCGAATCTGGTGACGGTTCTTTCGGTGAGATGGCATTCTCAATCGACAAAGCTACTGTTACTGCTAAGTCAAGAGCTCTTAAAGCTGAGTACACAATGGAACTTGCACAAGATCTTAAAGCTGTGCACGGTCTAGATGCTGAAGGCGAACTAGCTAACATCCTTTCTTCTGAAATCCTTGCGGAAATCAACAGAGAGATCGTTAGAACTGTAAACCGTAAAGCTACTCTAGGTGCTTTGCAATCAAGTGTTGCTGTTAAAGGTATCTTTAACTTGCATACTGATTCAGATGGCCGTTGGTTAGCTGAAAAAGCAAAAGGTTTGATTGTTCAAATCGAAAGAGAAGCAAACGTAATTGCTAAAGCTACAAGAAGAGGAAAAGGTAACTATGTAATCTGTTCTTCTGATGTTGCTTCAATTTTAGCTGCTTCTGGAATGCTTGACTACAGTCCTGCACTTGCTACTAACTTGAATGTTGATGATACTGGTAATACTTTTGCTGGTGTTCTTAATGGTAAGTTCAAAGTATATGTAGATCCATATGCTGCTGGTACTAATCCTGACTACGTATGTGTCGGTTATAGAGGTAATACTCCATACGACGCAGGTCTATTCTATTGCCCATACGTTCCTTTAACTATGGTTAAAGCGATCGGCGAGAATGACTTCCAACCAAGAATCGGTTTCAAAACTAGATATGGTATGGTTGCTAACCCATTCGTAGCAACAGATGGTACAACTGGTACTGATAGAGCTAATCCTTACTTTAGAATCTTTAGAGTTGATGGAATTATGCAAAACAGCTAATCTTTAATTAGGTTACAGTTTAAAGGGATCCTTCGGGATCCCTTTTTTTATGCGTATAAATAGATATGTAACATGATGTTACACGACACACACACGGAGGTAATATGTCAAACGGAAAATCAGGCTTTGAAATCAGAGCTGACTTACTAAACCAGGCTCAGGGTCTATTAGAGCAAAATATTAACAGGGAAGTTGACGCGGTGTATATGCACAACGATAATAATCCTAATAATAAAAGGGATTATCCTTTAAAGTTGATATCTGCAGAGGAAGTAATATCTGTAGCTAAACAGCTTAACGAGTTTGTTAACGATAAATAATTAACACTCAGCATTTAGATTGGTATAAATAGATATATGACTACTACAAATAAGAACTTTTTGAGCCCTACGGGGTTTCAATTTAAAATCGATTCTACTCAATATTCTAACGTTGAATATTTCTGTACATCGGTAACTATGCCCGACTTGTCTTTAGGAGAAGTTCCATCACCTTATAAAGGATCAAACCTTGCATTTACAGGTGACAGAATTAATTTTGGCGATTTAGCTATTAGGTTTAACGTTACTGAGAATATGGAAAATTATATTGAGATGTTTAACTGGATGCATAATATAATACAACATGGGGAGAAGTTTAAATCAGACGCAACCCTTTCTATATTAAGCAGTCATAACAATGTCACTAAGGAAATAACATTTACTGATTGTTTCCCTACCAATCTATCCGCTGTTGAATTCTCAACACAACAAACTGATGTTGAATATTTACAAGCTGACGTAACACTGAAATACACTTATTTCGAAATCAAATAAGTCATATAAATAAATATATATTAGAATGTGTAGTAGAATGCATATTCTAATATACATTACAATATACATTACAATATACATTACTGGATACATTATGAATAACCTAGAAACAATACTTGAGATGTGGAAAAAAGATTCTATTATTGACGAACTTCAATTAGACCAATCCGCCAGAGACTCAGCAAAACTTCATTCGAAGTACTTAGAACTATACTCCGTAAACAAACTTAGATTTAAAAGATTAGATCTTGAATTTAAGGTATTACTACGTGATAAATTTATGCACTATAACGGTAAGTTAAGCCAAGACGAAATGGACAAAAGGGGATGGGGATATGATCCTCTCAACGGTTTAACTGTGCTAAAAGGCGATATGGATAAATGGTATGACGCAGATCCATTGATACAAGAGCACCAAGCAAAGATGCATTACACGCAAGAGTTGGTTGATACGTTAAAAGAAATACTAGATAACGTTAAGTGGAGACACCAAACAATTAAAAATATTATTGAATGGAACAAATTTACAAGCGGAATGTAATGGAAAAATTAATCGTTAAGAAAAAGAACGAAGTATTTTTAAGTGTGGTAACTGAACCCGGGATAGAGATGGAGTTGTCAGAACACTTTTGCTTCTACGTTCCTGGTTATAAGTTTATGCCTTCATATAAGAATAGAATGTGGGATGGCAAGATACGACTGTACGATCTTAGAAAAAAGGTTATATACGGTGGATTGTTTAAGTATCTGAAGGAATTTGCTGATGCTAGATCCTATGAACTCATAGTTGAAGACAATTCTATGTTTGGTAGACCTGATAGCGAAGAGGTGCACGATTTAGAAAGCTTTATGAAGGAAATCGAGCTTTCTGTTAACGGAGATGATATAACACCTAGGAACTACCAATTAGATGCGCTCTGGCATGCGTTAACATTAAAGCGATCTTTATTGCTTAGTCCTACAGCATCTGGTAAGAGTTTAATCATTTATTTAGCCGTGAGATACTATCTGGACATGTATGATGGCAATGTGCTACTCATTGTGCCTACCACATCGCTCGTAGAGCAAATGTATTCAGACTTTGATGACTATTCTAGTAAAGATACGTGGAATGCCGCGGAAAACTGCCATAAAATATACTCTGGTAAAGAAAAGTATAATATCAAACAACGGATTATTATCACCACATGGCAATCGATTTATAAGTTGCAAAGTAACTGGTTTAAAGATTACGGCATGGTTATTGGAGATGAAGCTCATAATTTTAAAGCTAAGTCGTTAACTGCTATTTTAGAAAAGTGTGTAAACGCCCAGTACCGATTAGGAACCACAGGAACGTTAGACGGTACAGCAACACATCAGCTAGTACTAGAAGGGTTATTTGGTCCGGTTCATAAAGTAACCACGACTAAAAAACTAATGGAAGAAAAGTCATTGTCGCAATTGGATATCTTTGTATTGCTTTTAAAATATAGCGATGAACATTGTCGATTAGCGTCAAAAATGAAATACCAGGAAGAGATTGATTTTATTGTAAGATATGGGCCTAGAAATAACTTCATATCTAACTTGGCTATGGATCAATCCGGTAATACGTTAATACTATTTCAATTTGTAGAAAAGCACGGCAAACCGTTGCACAATATGCTACAAGAGAAATTTAATGAACTGCCAAGAAACACTAGGAGGTTATTCTATGTCTCAGGTGAAACCGACGTGGATACGAGGGAAGAGATACGAGCTATTACAGAGAAGCAGGACGACGCGATTATTGTCGCTAGTATGGGCACTTTTTCTACAGGTATTAATATTAAGCGTTTACATAATATCATATTTGCTTCACCAAGTAAATCTCAGATTAGGGTTTTGCAAAGCATCGGCCGAGGATTGAGGAAGTCTGAAGATGGTATAGATACTAAGGTATATGATATTGCTGACGACTTGCATTGGAAAACAAAAAAGAATTACACACTTGAACATGCCGCGGAGAGAATCAGAATTTATAGTAGAGAGAAATTTGACTATAAAGTTCATGATATAAATATATAAATGGCATATAGTAAAAAAGTAGTAGATAAGTTTGAGAATACTTTAAATAATCCTCAAGCATTTAAAGTTGGAAGATTTGATCCAAAGGAATTAAACGTAGGTACTGGAATGGTTGGAGCTCCAGCATGTGGCGACGTAATGAAGCTTCAAATAAAATGTGAGCAAAAAGGTAATACTCATATTATTAAAGATGTAAAATTTAAAACTTATGGCTGCGGTTCTGCAATTGCATCATCGAGTGAGTTAGTTGAAATGCTTATGGGTAAAACCCTAGAAGAAGCTAAAGAAATTAAAAACAAGCACATAGTAGATGCTCTAGAATTGCCCCCAATAAAAATACATTGCTCTGTTCTAGCAGAAGACTCTATTAAACAGGCAATTAGAGATTTTGAATCAAAACAATAGAAACTTTAAACCGGCTGAGGTTATAAATATATAAATGGAATCAATTAAAAACGTAGACATTAGACATATAAAGCTTACTAACGGTGAGAATATCATTTGTTATGTTCAGAGCTGTACCGAGAAAGCTTTTATTGTAGAACGGCCTGCGGCCGTGCAGGTTTCACCTGTAGGACTATGGACTTTTACAGACTGGTTTCCTTTCTCAGACAAGAAAGTTTATAAGATTATGAAACACTTTGTTATAAATCATACCGAAGTGGTAAACGAAACGAAGGAGTCTTACATTAAATACTCTTTACAAGGAGAGGCTAGAAAAGACACCATATACGACACCGACTATAATGATTTAGTTGGTGATGAACTAGATACTTCAATGGATATTGATTCATATGATCTTGATGCGAAAAGTAAGACTATTCACTAGATTACCTACTTTAGTATACCTCCACCTCACCGGTTGACTCTTATATTATATCACACTTTTGATCATTTGTACACCTTTTTATGCAAATAAACTAAAATAAATTAATTAAAATAGTTGTTTACTTTTGAGGTAAACTGTGTTATAATATACTATTATCGGGAGAAATACAATACATGACTAATAAAATCAAACCTAAGGCTAAACCGCACTATGTGAATAACAGAGACTTCTCTAATTCTGTAGTCGATTACGTCAAAAGCGTTCACGAAGCAAAAGAGGCAGAAACTGCTGTTCCTAAAGTAACAGATTATATTGCTACTTGTTTCATGAAAATATCAGAAGGACTGTCCCACAGACCGAACTTTGTTCGGTACACCTATCGTGAAGAGATGGTGATGGATGGTGTTGAAAACTGTTTAAGAGCAATCAATAACTATAAGATTGAGACTGCTACAAGAACGGGTAATCCTAATGCATTTTCATACTTTACTCAAATATGTTATTTTGCTTTTATCAGAAGAATAACAAAAGAGAAAAAGCAACAAGACATTAAATTTAAATTCATTGAAAAAATGGGTATTGAAGATTTTGCTCAAATGGGAATGGATGATGCAGGTGCACAACAAACAATGCAATATGTTGATACACTTAGACAACGTATCGATCAGATCAGAACTAAGGATGATAAAATCAAAGAGTTTGCTAAGATCGAAAAAGAGAAAGAAAAACTAGAACTATTTATGGTATAATATGAAAGTAGCAATATTGAATGATACACATTGTGGTGTAAGGAACTCGTCAGATATATTTTTAAACTATCAAGCTAGGTTTTACGAAGAAGTATTTTTTCCGTATCTTAAAGAAAATAGTATAAATAGTATTTTACATCTAGGGGATTACTATGAGCATCGAAAGTTCGTCAACTTTAAGGCTCTCCACGCGAACCGCAAGCATTTTCTTGAGCCTATGCGTGATATGGGCATCACAATGGACATTATTCCTGGGAACCACGACGTATATTTCAAGAACACAAACGAGTTATGTTCACTTAAGGAACTTCTTGGTTACTTCACATCCAACGTTAATATTATAATGAAGCCCACAGTCTTAGACTATGACGGTCTAAGTGTCGCAGTTATACCATGGATTAATAATAGTAACTACCAAGAATATGTAGATTTTGCATTAAATTGTAAAGCCCCGATACTAGGTGCTCATTTAGAACTAGCAGGTTTTGAGATGATGGCCGGAATTACAAATCCACATGGTATGAACGCTGACATTTTCTCTAGGTTTGAACGGGTATTATCCGGACATTTTCATACTAGATCTAGTCAAGAGAATGTTGATTACTTAGGATCTCAATTTGAGTTTACTTGGGCAGATGTTGATGATCCGAAATACTTCCACGTGTTAGACACGGAAACAAGAGAAGTCACACCTATTCGCAATCCTATTACAATATTCAAAAAAATCATATACGATGATACTAAAACAGATTATAGTAACTTCGACTTTAGCGAGTGCGAACAGAAATTTATAAAGCTGATTGTGTTAAATAAAAACGATTTGTACATGTTTGATAAATTTGTCGATAAACTACAAAGCATAGACACATACGAACTTAAAATCGCCGAAAGCTTTGAAGAGTATTTAGGCGAAAGCGTTGAAGATAGCAAAGTATCTCTTGAAGATACTACTGAGCTATTAGACTCTTATGTTGAAGCAGTCGACACTGACTTAGACAAAGATCATTTAAAAATTGAACTGAGAAAGCTTTACACTGAAGCTCAAAACTTAGAGGTAGTATGATAAATTTTAAATCGGTTTCATGGAAGAATTTTCTTTCAACCGGAAATGATACCATAAAGGTACAATTGGATAAGACTTCATCAACACTTATAGTTGGTTCGAATGGAGCAGGAAAATCCACAATGCTGGATGCACTTTCATTTAGTTTATTTGGTAAGCCTCACAGGGATATCAAGAAAGATCAATTAATCAATAGTATTAACAAGAAAGGTACTGTGGTTGAAGTTGAGTTTAACATCGGAAATTCAGAATTTAGAATTCTACGTGCTATTAAGCCTAACAAGTTTGAGATTTGGCAAAACGGTAATATGATTAATCAAGCAAGTAATGCTAGAGATTACCAGAAATTCTTAGAGCAAAACATCCTAAAGCTTAATCATAAATCATTCCATCAGGTTGTGGTACTAGGTAGTAGCTCGTTTATTCCCTTTATGCAATTACCTGCATGGTCACGTAGGTCTGTTATAGAAGACTTATTAGACATTAACATTTTCAGTAAGATGAATACCTTGTTAAAAGAGCGTAATTCTAAGATTAAAGAAGAACTAAGCGAAATAAATCATTCATTAGATTTATATAAAGCTAAGATGGATACTCAGTCGAAATATGTCAGAGACTTACAAGCCATTAATAAGGATATGATATCGTCTAAAGAAGCGTCTATTAAGTCATATGAAGATGACGTTAAAGCTTTAGTTAGCGAATCTCACGCATTAGGAAAAAACATTACCGCATTAACAGACATAGAAAGTACTAGACATGACGAGCTTTCTGAAAAAACCTCTGATATAAAATCTAGAGATATGGTGTATAAATCAAAAATCAAAGACCTAGTTAATGAAGCTAAGTTTTTTGAAGATAATGAGCATTGTCCTACATGTGATCAGGATATAGACATTTCTATTAAAGAAACTAAGTTGACTAAAATTAAAAAGGCTGCAGCAGATATTCAAAAAGGCATGAAAGATATTGCACTAGAGTGCGATACTAATGCAATATTGCTAAAGGAATGTCAGACAAGTATGAAAGGCCTATTAGATAGACAACGAAGTATCAACTCTAATAATGATAAAATTAATCTAATACAGCAAGAGATAGAAAAGATACAGAAAGAGATCAGCACTTTATTGCAATCTTCTGGAGATATAAAAACGGCTAAAGTCGAATTAAACGATCTGAGAGATAACAAAGATATTGTCACTGAAAAGAAATTAGAATATGTAGAAGAAAGAACTTATAATGAAGTCATTGGAGAGATGCTTAAAGATACTGGTATTAAAACGAAAGTTATTAAACAGTATCTACCAGTCATGAATAGACTTATTAATCAATATTTACAAGTTTTAGATTTCTTTGTCGCATTCCATTTAGATGAAAGCTTTAACGAGACTATTAGATCTAGACATCGTGACGCATTTAATTACGCGTCATTTAGTGAAGGCGAAAAACAAAGGATTGATTTGTCTTTACTATTTACGTGGAGACAGATTGCTAAAATGAAGAATTCAGCTTCTACTAATTTACTTGTACTAGACGAAACCTTTGATTCTTCATTGGATCATGACGGTATCGACAATTTAACTAAGATTCTAAACACACTTGAAGACGGAACTAACGTGTTTATTATATCACATAAGGGCGATATCCTAGAAAATAAGTTTAGATCTAAGATAGAATTCATCAAAGAACGCAACTTTTCGAAGATCAAATAGTTATAAAAAGCTAAATACATATAATAAATAGATATAAAAATAGTACACTTATTTTCAAAAAAAGGTGTACAAAGCCTTAAAAGTGTGGTATAATGGTACCATATTAAAGATAAGGAGTTAATATGTACAACAATTCAAGTCTACCCAAATTACTGGCAAAAGAAAATATTACTATAAGACATGGTAATTACAGGACCCCATGGTTCGATATTAAGAACCGTGTTCTAGGTCTACCTTTGTGGAAAGATATGGGTAAAGATATTTATGATCTATTTGTAGGTCACGAAGTTGGCCATGCACTTGCAACTCCGTACGAAGGCTGGCACGATAGCCCAGAAAAATTACAAGGTTGCCCTAGATCTTACATCAACGTTATCGAAGATGCAAGAATCGAAAGAGTGATCAAAAGCACTTATCCAGGACTTGTAGGTCCTTTCAGTAGAGCTTATTCAAAGCTTTTTGACGACAATTTCTTTGGAACAGACGATTTAGATATAACTGAACTAAGAATTATCGATAAGATTAATCTACAAGCTAAAGTCGGATCTCACGTAATCATTGAATTTAACGATGAAGAGCAAGTCTTTATGGATAGAGCAATGTTGACCGAAGATTTTCCAGAAGTACTACAACTTGTTAAAGACATAGTAGCTTATGATAAAGCTAACGAAGAGGAAGAAGAGGAAAAACCAGATAATGCTCCTGACGAACAAGACACTCAGGACGAAGATCAAGAAGGAGATATACCGAGCTCAAACGATGATTCTGACGAATCAAGCGAACAAGACGGCGATGCTCCTTCACCTACTATCGATGATGAAGATGATGAAGACATTTCGTCATCATCAAATGGTCACGATGGAGAAGTTTCTCTTACAGACGATGCTTTTAGAAAGAACGAAGAATCTTTATTAGATATTGATGAAGATACAGGAATGCAAATTCTTACAGTCTCTGATATCAACAAAGAAGTTATGAAAAAAATCATAGTTGATTACAAAGATCTTAAACTCGAGAGAGATAGTAGAGTTCAGCATTTGCATGAAGAGCAAGTCGAAGAATTGTCTAACGCGAATCTCGCATATCCTGCATACATAAAAAATGTTAAAAGAAGTGTTGGAGTTGCGGTAAAAGAATTCGAAATGAGAAAAGCAGCAACACAGTGGGCAAAGGCTACAACAGCAAAAACTGGTGTAATCGATGTCAATAAGTTGTTTTCTTACAAGACTAACGAAGATATATTCAAACAAACAACTAGATTGCATGACGCACAAAGCCATGGAATGATTATGCTTATAGACTACTCAGGATCAATGTATGATTCATTGCCTAAAGTCTTAGAACAACTAATACATTTAGTTCTGTTCTGTAAACAAGTCAATATTCCCTTTGATGTCTACGCGTTTACTACTGGAAACAGGAAGCTGAATACCTATGACTTAAAAAACCAAGGGTTATTATTTGATGGAGATCTAGATCTAGATGATTTGTCTATGCCTTTACTGACTTCTTCAAAGCTTAAAAAAGCCGATTTTGAAGAGTCTCTGAGAGCTATTCATGCAAGAGCTACTATGTCAACCTGGGCCACTAGATCAATGATTGGTCAATCTGAAGAGTTTGGATCAACGCCTTTGCATCAAGCGCTTGTTGTTGCTACTCATTTAATTAAAGCATTCAAGACTAAGCATCAGATCGAAAAGATGAATCTTGTAGTGTTTTCTGATGGAGATTCGAATAATCTTCAAGCCTTCTCTGATAGCAGTATTTCAGATAATAAGATACAGAATAGAGGTTCTTATAGAGGAGTTAATCTCATGGTTGACGGTAAATTACTCACTTCACCAAACAATAGGAAAGTTGTTAAAACTCTATTAGAAAATATAAGATCTAGATACAACACTAGCTGCATCGGATTCTTTATGGCTGATGATAACAGAGCATTCAACTTTAAGATAGACGAAATCGAAGATGCTTACCGTTCAGCTTCAAGATCTGAAGCAGCAAAGGAATACAGAAAAAATAAGTGCGTCGTTAAAAAGGATGCATTAGGTTACACTGAATTCTACTTAGTTAAAGGCGGTAATAACCTTTCGACTGACGACGATGAATTCGGAGTTAGCTCGGATCAAACAAAGAATCAAATGGCGACTGCATTTAAGAAGTACTCAAAAAGTAAGAAACAGAACAAGATTCTTATGACTACGTTTGGGAGGATAGTAGCTTAATGACCATATACAATAAACTGGTCAAAATAAATGAAAATAAACGCAAATAAGTGTGTACAAACACACTAAACTATGGTATAATATACATATAAACACGATTGATAAGGAACTACATTATGAAAGACATGAAAATCTCAACAAAAAATCTATTACAAGAACTGGCTAAGAATTACCCAGATCAAACAGCGTTCAGGAAGAACGTCATAGAAACCACAGCCCGAGCGATGGGTTATACTGGCAAGGACTTCTATCCTTTGCTAACAACAGACAACAGAATTAAAATCGGAACTTACGATTTATCAGCGTTCTTACAGACCGTCGATACAACTCCAAAAGTAACCGATATCAGGGAAGCAGCTAAAATGCAATCCATTGTGAATCAAGACAAAACATTCGCAAAGGCAGATCCAACGTTTGTCCCATGGGGAGCGTTTACGGATCTTGTTAAAATGATAAAATCACAAATGTTCTATCCGGTTTACGTATCAGGATTATCCGGTAACGGTAAAACCTTTATGGTAGAACAAGCATGTTCAAAACTTAATAGGGAGTTCATACGTGTTCAAATTAATCCAGAAACAGACGAAGATGATTTGCTTGGAGGCTTCAGGCTTATTAACGGAGAAACAGTATTCTCTAAAGGTCCTGTGCTTAAGGCGATGGAAAATGGTGCAATCTTATTGCTCGACGAAATTGATCGTGCTACAAATAAGATTATGTGTCTTCAAGGTATACTTGAAGGTAAGCCTGTTCTCGTTAAGAAAACGGGTGAAACAATCTCTCCTGCGGCTGGCTTCAACGTTATAGCCACGGCTAATACGAAAGGTAAAGGTTCTGAAGACGGTAGGTTTACTGCTGCTTCAATCATCGATGAGGCTTTCCTAGAAAGATTCACCGTTGCGATTGATCAGAAGTTTCCATCACCTTCGATTGAAACAAAAATTCTAAACAACCATATGACAAAGTTTGGAGTTGAAGACACAGATTTTGTTGATAAACTTATTACTTGGGCTGACATCATCAGAAAAACTTTCTATGATGAAGGTGTAGATGAGGTTATTTCGACTAGAAGGTTGTGTCACATTGCTCAAACTTTCTCTATCTTTAACAATAGAGCTAAAGCGATCGACTTATGCATCGCAAGGTTTGACGAAGATACTAAGTCAGCATTCTTAGATCTCTACAGTAAAGTTGATGCGGGTGTTATTCTCGCTGACGGTACAAATGAGACAACTCAGGAAGCTTCATATGAATAAACCTGATTACAAATTTAACGAAGGAACTCTTATCAAAGAGTTCCAAACGTACATTGATTCTACGTATGGACAACATTACGGTCAAGGCGGACTTCAGTCATCTGAAGTCATAGTCGACAGAGGACATGGCCTTGGCTTTTTCCTCGGCAACGTCGATAAGTACAATGCCCGATACGGAAAGAAAGGAACTCCAGACGATCACAGAAAAGATCTTATGAAGGTCTTACATTACGGATTGCTTGCGCTCTATGAGCACGATCGATCAAATTCAAAATAAGTATGTACAAACTACTACAACTGTGTTATAATATATGTAACAAATTTAAAAAAGGTAAATTATGAAAATCTCAAGTGAAACTATTAACATCCTGAAAAACTTTTCGGGTATCAACGCAAATTTAGTCTTTAAACCTGGAAAGGAACTCAAGACTATTTCTGAAGCAAAAACTATTATGGCAAATGCATCTATCCTGGAAGACTTTCCAGTTGAATTTGGTGTGTATGACCTAAACGAATTTCTTTCGCTATTCAGTCTTATGGATGATCCAGAAGTTGACTTTAGTGATAAGTTCCTTACTATGTCTGATGGTTCTCAAAGGATTAAGTATTACTATTCCGAGATTGAAATTCTCACACAACCTAGTAAAGATATCAACATGCCGGAATGCGAAGTTGTTTTAGATCTGTCATCTAATAATTTAGATAAGATCCGAAAAGCGGCAGCTGTTCTAGGGCATTCAGAATTAGCATTTAGTTGTCAAGGTGGAGAAGTTGCTGCGTCAGTGTTTAACGATAAAGACGCTACTGCGAACACCTTCGACATTAGTCTAGGTACTACATCTGATTTAACATTTAACTATGTCTTTAGCATTTCTAATTTGAAAATGCTTCAAGGCGATTACAAGCTTTCGATTTCATCTAGACTTATCTCCAACTGGAGAAATGCGGATAATCCTTTAGATTATTTTATCGCATTAGAGAAATCATCAAGTTTCGGTGTATAAATAACTATGCACAGAAAAAATTCTCATTATAATATGAGGATAATAAAAGAAGATGCCGGATTGGCCGGGTCTCTTATAATTAGTCTACTTTGCAAAGGAGAAACAAATGACTGAACTACAAGATAAAGTCCTTCCACAGGAAGGCACACAGGCGGAAGCTCCACAGCTTTCACTTCAAGACATCTCAACATTCGTACAGATTATCGATATCTGTTCTAAAAGAGGTGGATTTGAAGGCCAGGAAATGGAGGCCATCGGGGGATTGAGAAACAGAACTGTCGCATTTTTAAATGCTGCATCTGAAGCTCAAGGAAAAGAAACTCCAGAAGGAATGGTGCCAGCAGGCTCCGATCTTCCGGAAACAGTTGAAGCAGAAGAAGCTTAAACTACCCATTAGCTTAACGTGGAGGTAGCTCCTCCACACATTTTAATTTTATTATGAAGGATATATTATGGATCGCAATGAATGTGCTCGTTTAATCGAAGCATTAAAAAGAGGAACTGTTACAGTTACCTTTCAAAAGATTGACTCAGATGAAGTACGAGTCATGCCATCAACTCTCAATACTACTGTTTTAAAAGCACACGGTGTAGAATCCGTAATCGAAAGCGTTAACCCTGAGTCTGCGCATTTGGCCGTATGGTCACTTGACAAAGAAGCATGGAGATCGTTTCGTGTAGAAACAGTTCTTGGTTGGGAGGTACTTTAATGTCAGAGTTTCTTTGGGTTGAAAAATATCGTCCACAAAAAATTCAAGATTGTATTTTACCAAAACCAATCAAAAAAACGTTTGAAGATATTGTTAAAGGAGGTGACCTACACAATATGCTTCTCACCGGCACAGCCGGCCTTGGTAAAACTACAGTCGCGAAAGCTTTGTGCAACGAACTTGGCTTAGACTTTCTATTGATCAATGGATCTGAAGAATCTGGTATTGATACATTACGTAATAAAATTAAGCAGTTTGCATCTTCTGTTTCTCTTCAAGGTGGCTACAAAGTAGTCATCTTGGATGAGGCAGATTATTTAAATGCTCAATCAACACAACCCGCATTGCGGGGGTTTATTGAAGAGTTTAGCAACAACTGCCGATTTATTTTAACATGCAATTTTAAAAACAGGATCATTGATCCACTACATTCTCGTTGTACTACAATCGAGTTTAATGTTTCTAAGAAAGACGCAGCTCCACTTTGTGGACAATTTTTAAAGCGTTGTACTACCATCTTACAACATGAAGGTATTACATACGACGAGAAAGTTGTTGCTGAACTTATTATGAAGCACATGCCAGATTGGCGTAAAGTTCTTAACGAGCTACAACGTTACAGCAGTAGCGGCACAATTGATACTGGTATTCTTGTATCTTTATCCGAAGTTTCTCTTAATGATCTTATGATCCACTTAAAAGAAAAGAACTTTAAAGGCATGAGACAGTGGGTAAGTAACAATATTGATTCTGAACCAGCAGCAATTTATCGTAAAATTTATGATAATATGAATGACTATATCGATGGATCGAGTATACCACAATTAGTGCTTATACTTGCTGATTATCAATATAAGAATTCTTTTGTTGCAGATCACGAACTTAACACTGTTGCGTGTCTCACTGAAGTGATGGCTGGGGTTCGATTTAAATGAACCCCTTCGATTACTTAAATGCTATTAACACTAGCAAAAAAGACATAATGGTTGATGACGTTTCTGAGAAAGCGTATACACCATTTATGGTAAATCGCGGACTATCTTATTTTCCAGACACTATTCTCTACGCGAATGAGATGAATATAAATCACCACATTGATCACCGCCTTCAATTTGATTTTTTTATAAATATAATTAGGAAGAAGAAAAGATTCTCTAAATGGGCCAAACCCATTAACATAGAGAACTTAGAATTGATAAAGGAATATTATGGATATAGTAATGAAAAAGCTAAGTCTGTATTGTCATTATTAAATAATGAGCAAATAAACGAATTGAAATTGAGGATGTACAAAGGTGGAAAACGAAAATAATATAGAGATGGTTCAGTGGACCCCGGCCTCTATGCTGGAAATCACATTAAACGAACCAGATGACTTTCTCAAAATCAGAGAAACGTTAACTAGAATTGGAGTAGCATCTAGGAAAGATCAAAAGCTATACCAATCATGTCACATACTGCACAAACAAGGAAGATATTTCATTGTGCACTTTAAAGAATTGTTCTTATTAGATGGTAAGCCATCGAATCTATTACTGAATGACATTCAACGCAGAAATACCATAGCAACATTACTTTCAGATTGGGGATTAGTCACATTCGTTACAGCGGATCAAGCTAAAGACATCGCGCCATTAAGGCAGATTAAAGTCATTCCTTATAAAGAAAAAAGCCAATGGCAATTATGCCCAAAATACAATATCGGAAACAGTAACAAAGAATGATGAAGAAAATACACGAACTATTGAAGTGCAACAGAATACAAAATGTCTGGAGAATCTTTCAATAATTCAAAAATTTATTTAAACCAGTGTAATAACTTGTATAAATAATTGTGGATGCCGAATAGGTCGGGTCCATATATTAACCTTGCTATATATAGGAGGAACTAAAAATGGTAAGAAATACTATGAACGTACCGCGTTCACTATTTATTGGGTTTGATCCAATACTAAACGAACTTGAAAGAATCCACAATGCTGGAAGAGCTCAAGACAATTATCCACCACATAACGTTGTAAAGGTCGATGCTGAAAATTTCAACATTGAGCTCGCCGTTGCAGGATTCGCAGATGAAGATATATCTGTAGAAGTCAAGGATGGCATTCTTTTAGTAAAAGGTGAAAAGTCTCATGATGATGATCGCGATTATGCGCACAAAGGGATTTCATCCCGCAAATTTGAGAAGTCCTTCCGACTCTCAGAATTTGTCGTAATAGACGGGGCCGATCTTGTGAATGGAATACTTGTGGTTAAAGCCAGAGTAGAAATTCCAGAAGAAAGGCGTCCTAGGAAGATCGAAATCGGGTCTGCTGGGGCATCAAAGAAGAAGGAATTTATTCAAGAGTAAATTCCGGTGAGCAGCGAAAACTCAGTGGGTTGTTTAAGCAATTTACTGGAGCTATAAAATGGGTTACATACGTAAGCACAAAGATGGCATTAGGGCTGGATTCGAGTTAGTAGAAATTGTAATGTTAGGGGCGGGAATTTTATTAATTTCGCCAGTAATAATCTACTTACAGGTGAATTCGTTTTAATGTTAAATACTGGATGGGGGATTCGTCCCCCATTTTTATGTGTACAAAGCGTGTAAACTGTGATATAATATACATATATTATTATTTGGTAATGACTATACTATGAACATAAAATTCTACACAAACGTTTCAAGATACGGCAATTCTTTGCTATATCGTGGTTATAAGAACGGCAAAAAAATTCAAACAAAAATAAAATACCAACCTACGTATTTTGTTAACACTCCAAAACCAACTCCTTTCAAGGCACTTGATGGAACTAAAGTATCACCGATACAATTTGATTCTATGCGTGATGCTAAGGATTGGTTACAAACAAATCAACAAACTGCTGGCCGACATATATTTGGTAATAACAAACATATTCCAGCATTTATTAACGACGAATTCCCTGGCGAAATCAAATTCGATCGTAATCTAATCAACGTAACAACAATCGATATTGAAGTGCAATCTGATGCAGGCTTCCCTGAACCCGAACACGCGGCACACGAAGTAACTGCGATCTGTATGAAAAATAATATCGACAATACATTCTATGTCTGGGGTCTGAAAGACTACGACGTAACACAGACGTACATGAAAGAAAATCGTGTGATCTATGAAAAGTGCGCGTCAGAATCTGAGCTTCTATTAAGATTCATTGCGCATTGGGCTTTACCGTCACAATGTCCGGATGTAATTACTGGATGGAATTCTAGATTCTTTGATATGCCGTACCTGATAAACAGAATTATTAAAATCCACGGCGAAGAATTTGTGCGTAGATTATCTCCTTGGGGATTGATCGATAGACGTGATGTCAATACCATGCAACGTAAGCAAATGGCATACGATATTCAAGGTATCGCTCAGATGGATTACCTTGATTTATTCCGTAAATTTGGATATTCATATGGACCTCAGGAATCGTACAAGCTAGATAATATTGCTAATGTGGTTCTTGGCGAACGTAAGCTTTCATACGAAGAGCATGGAAACCTTCACACTCTTTACAAATTCGATCATCAAAAGTTTATCGACTACAACATTAAAGACGTAGACTTAGTAGATCGTTTCGAAGATAAGATGGGACTTATTACATTGGCACTTACTATGGCATATCGTGGCGGTGTAAACTACAGCGACGTTATGGGAACTACTGCGATATGGGATGCTATCATATTTAGAAACCTGTACGCAAATAATGTAATCATTCCCTTTGCTGAAGAAAAGTTTAAATCCCCATACCCTGGCGGTTTCGTAAAAGATCCTCAAGTTGGCATGCACGAATGGGTAGTTTCCTTTGACTTAAACTCACTGTATCCATCACTTATTATGCAATATAATATGTCTCCAGAAACTATTATTAGCGGCAAAGTCGCGAATGTTAACGTTGACAGTTTACTGACTGGAGAATTAAAACCAAGGCTTGAAGAAGGTGAATGTTGTTCTGCTTCAGGCCAATATTTTAAAACAGGCGAACTTGGCATTCTACCAAAGATCATTAATGAAATGTACAGCGAACGTGTTATTATTAAACGTCAAATGATCACAGCTCAGAAAGAACTAGAGAAGATTGACAAAAGCAATAAGCAAGAATTGTATCGAGTTCAACGCGATATTGCAATTGCTGAAAATCAACAAATGTCTATTAAGATTCTACTTAACTCACTTTATGGTGCTTTAGGTAATAAATACTTTAGATTCTTTGATCAACGTATTGCTGAAAGTATTACATTGTCTGGCCAGTTAACGATTCGTTGGGCAGAAGAAGCTATTAACACATACTTACAATCGGTGCTTAAAACTAAAAAAGACTATGTTCTAGCTATCGATACAGATTCTGTGTATGTTTGCCTTGACGATCTTGTGTCTGCCGTAAATCCTATAAATCCATTAGAATTTATTGATACGGTTTGCAAGGATAAATTAGAAACTGTCTTGGAAGATAGTTATGCCAAACTGTTCGGAATCATGGGCGGTATCGAAAACCGAATGGTAATGAAGCGAGAAGCTATTGCAGATCGTGGTATCTGGACAGCAAAGAAGCGTTACATCTTAAACGTACTTGATAACGAGGGTGTACGATACGCAGAGCCTAAACTCAAAATCATGGGTATTGAGGCTATCAAATCATCAACACCAGCACCTTGTCGGGAAGCGTTAAAGCAGATCTTCAAGACCATAATTGCTGGTTCTGAGAAAGAAGTTCAAAGCAACATAGAAACCTTTAGAACACATTTTAAAACTCTACCGCCAAACGAAATCGCATTCCCTCGAGGAATTACTAACTTGACTCAGTTTCAAGATAAACAAACGATATATCGAAAGGGCACACCGATTCATGCACGTGGCGGAATTCTATACAATAAGCTTTTAAAGGATATGTCTTTAGGACAGCAATACAACAAAATTCAAAACGGCGAAAAGATTAAGTTTATCTATTTGCGTACACCAAATCACATCAAGGAAAATGTAATATCGTTCCTTGATTATCTTCCTGAAGAGTTTGGCCTGCATCGTTATATTGATTTTGATAAGCAATTTAATAAAACCTTCTTAGATGTTATTGATCCGATTCTATCCGCCGTAGGCTGGAACTCGAAAGAGATCGCAACACTCGAAGAATTCTTTTAAAATAACTGTGTACATTACACGAAAAGTGTGTTATAATAGACCACATAACGGAGAAAAAAAATGCAATTAGTAAGACTAACCTCGGGAGAGGAAATCATCGGTCAAGTCGAAGAATCAGAACACACGATCGCAATCAGCGAAGCGTATTCTATGGTATCGACTGAACCAGGTAAAATCGGATTTATTCCATTTATGGCATACGCCAAAGATGAAAGGATCGTAATTCAACGTCAGTTTGTGATGATGATCTTAGAACCGGTAGACGAATTAGTAGATCAAATCAGATCTATGAGAAGTGGTATAGTAACACCACCTAAACAAGGAATCATAGTATAATGAGTAATAACTGGGTAGACGACATCGAAACGATGCAAGACAAATTCGGTACTTTAGACTGGATTTTTGATAACAAAAAAGATAAAGAGAAACTAAAAACTTTTTTAGAGTTTCGCATAAACTTCATACAAGAAGAACTTGACGAAACTAAAAAGGCATTTGAAACTTTAGATGGCGAAGAACTAGTAGATGGATTAATCGATCTATGTGTAGTTGCCATTGGAACTCTCGACGCATTTGGCGTAGATGCTTATAAAGCATGGGATGAAGTTCTTAAAGCTAACATGTCTAAGAAGGTCGGCATAAAAGAAGGCCGACCAAATCCACTAGGACTTCCAGATCTCATGAAACCTGAAGATTGGAAAGCTCCATCGCACGCAGGAAATCATGGTATCTTTAACGATATTCGATAGTATATACGATAACAAAACCGTTAAGCGAGTTGATTATAATTCCTTTGATGATTTTGAAAAAGTGTTATACAAATTGGCAAATAGTGATAAGTATCAAAAGAAAACTGATGCTCCCTTAATATCACCAGCCACATATAAGACCGGAACTACCCGAGCTAATGCAAATGTTATTAGTTGGGGTGGTTTCGGCATTGTCGATGTAGATGATTATGAAGGTTCAATTGAAGATATTCACGAAAAGTATTCTAAATACAAATATGTTTGCTATTCTACAGCAAGCTCAACCAAGGCACATCCAAAGTTTAGATTGGTATTTCCATTAACCGAATCAGTTCCGTCTGATAAAATTAAACACTTCTGGTTTGCTTTAAACAAAGAAATAGGAGACATCGCAGATGCTCAAACAAAAGACCTCAGTAGAATGTATTACGTCCCCTCGCAGTATCAAGGCGGGTACAACTTTATATTCACACACGACGGATCAATCATGGATCCAAATGAGCTCATGGAAAGACACCGATACGTTGTCACAAATGAATCGTTTTTCGATAAGCTTCCAGAATCTATTAGAGCAGGACTTGTTGAACACCGAAAAGCACAACTTAACAACACTAACTTTTCATGGACTGGATATAGAGACTGCCCTTTTGTAAACAAAAAACAAGTTGAAGAATACAAGGGCATTACAGGTTCAGGATGGTATTTACAGATGTATAAAATTATGGTATCAACCGCAGGAAATGCGATGCAGCGAGGTTATCCAATCTCAGCACGCGAAGTAGCATGGATCTGTTCAGACTTAGACAATGAGACTGGTGGATGGTATGGTAAACGTGATATGACGAAAGAAGCGGAAAGAGCAATTGATTTTGTATTCCGCAATAACATATAATTAAATTTAAATTAATAGGAGAAAAAAATGGGCATTAAAAAAATGTTACACAATCAGGTTCTAGTAACCTCAGTTGAACGAGAAGAAACCACTACTGGTGGAATCATACTTACAAAAGAAATTACAAAAGGCCAAAAGCCTGCTTTAGTTTTGGCTGTTAGTACAGGCGCGGTATTAATGGTATCAACAGGAGATAGAGTATTCCTTGATTGGAGCAAATCTATGCCGGTTGATGTTGATGGCGAAGCTGCAGCAATTATCGATGTTGAACACATTAAAGCTATACTTGGGGAGTAAGCATACAATGATACACAGATCTGACATTAATGAAGAATTTAACGGTGTATATTCCGGAGTCGTGACTGAAAAGTTCATCGCACAACGAGATAAGAAAGTCGCTAAGTGCCGTGATAAAAGTGAGCTAAACAAATATCGTAGATGGGATTCAGAATTTCCGGAACACGATATGATTAACCACCGCTCAGATTTAACACTATATGAAGGATTTGAATATGATAATACACATAGCCACTTCGGTAAAATTGACTATAAGATGTTTGCAAAGGCAGGAGTTAAAATTAGTTACTATCCTCAAGAGCAAGTTCTTAAAGGCAATCTAGATTATTTCCAAATTTGGAAATGGGTTGAACCATGGGGATCACCGCTTCAAGCCGGCCGTGAATATTCCTACGAGATCTTAGGATTAGTCGAAGCTCACAAGGCAGTTAACGCGTTGCGCATTGCTAAGTCTTACGGCGGAAACTCATTCGATGATCCAGATTATAGGTTCCCATTCCCATTAAAATAATTAAAATAAGTGTGTACATAGTACTTAATATGTGTTATAATAACCATATCAAATACAAAAAGGCATTATTATGAAATTCGATGAAGGCAAAGCACCATTAGCTTTAATACCACCAGAAGCACTATTAGAAATTGCTGAAGTATTTGGCTTTGGTGCTGAAAAGTATGGTGTTAATAATTGGCGTGATGACGGTGATTCTACTAGTAAACTTAGAACATATTCATCAATTCAAAGACATCTTAATGCTTGGCATGCAGGCGAAGACCTAGATCCAGAATCAGGTAAAACGCATTTATCGCATGCCGCAACACAACTAATGATCTTAATGATGCATTGTAACGAACATCCAGAACTTGACGATAGGTATAAAAAATGAATAGTATAAGCAACATCCGAGGTTTATTTAAAGCCAGACTTTTAAACGAAATGTTTACCGAAGACAGAAATGGTGGTAAAACTATTGAGTTAATCGGTGCATCTTTTATTGCTGACGAATCGGCTATTTTTGGCAAACCTAACAGAAACTATATCGAATCTGAAATAGATTGGTATGTACATCAATCTACAAATATCAATGACATTTATCGTAATGACCGTGAACCACCTGCCGCATGGAAAATGGCTGCAAACGACCATGGAGAAATTAATTCCAATTATGGTCATTTGATTTTTAGTGAAAAGTACCATAATCAGTTTGAACAAGTTGTATTAGAACTTACTAGAAACAAAGATTCACGTAGAGCTAGTATGGTATATCAAAGACCTTCCATTTGGCACGAGTGGTATGAAAATGGTAAGAATGATTTTATCTGCACAAATGCAGTCACATATTACATACGTGACGATGCGTTAGAGTGTGTAGTTCAAATGAGATCTAACGACGTGATCTTCGGTTATCGCAATGATTATGCTTGGCAAGAATATGTGCTTGGCGAATTAGCAGATGAGCTTGGAATTGATACCGGCCAAATGCATTGGCAAGTACAAAATCTACACGTTTACGAACGTCACTTTGATTTAGTAGTATAATATGTGGGAATCAGTTAAAGTTCATAAGTGGGATAAACGATATATTGCTTTAGCCCAACACATCGCGTTGTGGTCAAAAGACCCATCTCGAAAAGTTGGAGCCATTGCTGTAGGATCTAAGGGACAAGTTTTAGCTCAAGGATACAATGGATTTCCGCGTGGAATATCTGATGATGCTGCCATGTATGAAAACAAGGTTACTAAGTATCAACACGTTGTACATGCTGAAATGAATTGCATATATAACGCAACATATAATGGAACATCGCTTGATGGTGCAACATTATACATACACGGATTACCAGTTTGTTCTGAATGCGCTAAGGGTATTATACAAGTTGGCGTTGAACGTGTAGTTACTAAAACTATAGATGATTCGATGCCAGAGCGTTGGGTAGAATCTACTGAGTTAACTAAGAAAATGTTTGATGAAGCTAACATAGCATATGACTTCATAGATTAGAATGCAGCGTCCTTAGCTCAGCTGGATAGAGCAACGGCCTTCTAAGCCGTAGGTCGGAGGTTCGAATCCTCCAGGACGCGCCAAATTAAGGAAACAACAATGGAATATATAGGTTACAAATTTAAAATGTCAGAAGATGGATTAACATTCCACGACATTAATACCGCACTAGAACCTCACCAGAGGGTAAATATAAACTCCACACCATTTAAGACTGGAGATACTTTTATGCTCACTACTGATGCTAACGAATGTATGCATTTTAAAAGAGTTGACATTGTAGTTGATGGTAAGGATATCAGTATGAAGGAGCCACAAAAAAATGGCGACTAAAAACGATATAACAGGAGATAGTATACGATCAAAGGCTTTATCTAAGCAAGGTAGAGATAATTGGGATACTATATTCGGTAAAAAAAATCCGGTTAAGAAGAACATGGATAAATTTCATAGACCTTCTACTCATCCGGATAAGACGAAATATGAACGCACAGACAAACATAAAACACCACATAGCGATGAATAGCATGGCAGACTTTGATCCAAAAGAAATCAAAAACAGTAAACGAATATTTAAAAGCGCAACACCGAAATACACATTAGATTGGTATATAAAATGGGTTGCATCGGTCTTTGTTTTAAGCGCAATGTCTATTAGAGGCATTGACGGATATCAATATTACGATGTTATATTATCAGCTATGGGCATTTCGTTGTGGTTATGGGTATCCATTCTATGGCAAGACCGAGCTCTTATTTTACTTAATGGTGTAGGCTTATTGTTTCTACTAAGGAATTTATTTACTATACTATGAAAAAAACTGAATACTATTATGACTTCTTGAGGTACTTTGAGCTGGCAAAAGATCAGCAAATCAAGTGCAATGTTCCTAACTTTATGCCACATCTTGAAAGCGGTATGAATGACGATCTAATGGAAAACGTAGAATTGTACGATGTAGTCGAACGTAAGTATGCAGGATTTTCTCAAATTATAAATGACGTATTTTACGGTTGGACTGAAGAACATCCATATTGGGATAAGATGCAATCCGGACATGCAACATCACAAAGAGAGGTGATTGCTAAAAACTGGACTGGAAAAACTCATTCATTAGAAACCTGGATGTTTTTGTTTATTCTACATAGGGTGACTGGTTCGGCAATTAATTACGGAACTAAACCTTCTGGATATCATAACACACTATTGTTTAAGCTACACTTGGCTGAAGACATTGATGATATGAAAAAGATCATTAAAGCTGAAGGTAAATTAGGAAAACCATTTTACACTTCAATCGGATATCAATTCCCAGCATTCCCAAAACCGACATCTGATTACAAAAAAGGTGGAGATTATTTCTTATGTGAATACGCTCCAATCCTGGCAAAAAAACTATCTCACTTCTTGGCTACTCCAGGTAAAAAAGATCTTAGAGAAGTCGGTGAATTTATGTTAAACTGGAATGTTGAAAATGGTTTAAGACGATACGCATTTCAATATGCAGCAGTCGTTGCCGATATAGCAGATTGGTTTCCGCATTTGGTTAACACTGAAAGCATGTTTTATTACGGAACGAATGCAGTTGAATGTATTTCGTATTTAGGAATTAACGACAAAAAATTAAAGAAAGAAGATTTCCTAGACGAAGTTATGATGCAAATTTATAGTGACACCGGAAGTGTTCCTTATAATGCAGAAGACGTTTGCTGTGACTATATCAGATGGGTTGAAAATTATGTTAGACCTGGCAATGACTATAATCACTTAGATTATGATAACTTGTGGTCTAGTAGCAATATTAAAGATCATCCGAGAGGCAGACAAAAGCCAATGCTTGAGCTTGGTTTAATAGACACGTTCAACGGAATGAAATCTCACCCCTCAGATTTAAAAGTATTAAACGAAAATAATTTAACAGTTAAAGATTATAAAGCGATGGTTTCACATTTAATGATGGACAAGGATATACGAAATGCCTCATAATAACCACATAGAAGACGGATTTAATAAAGACATCGGTTTAATGCAACCAGAAGAAGCAAAGGAATATTACTTAGATTTAGCTAAGAATTGGGAAGATCCAAATCCAGCTCCTGTTGAAGTTATGCATGACGGTGTTCGAGTTGTTAGAGATGACTTAATTGTAGGATCTAAAACTAGAGGCGGAGATTGTTTAATAAGTACTATTAAAGAAGAGACAATCGCGTATGTTCAACCACGAACCGGTTTAGCTGGTGTAAGTATATTGGATGCTGCTAAAAGGCACAATAAAAAAGTAAGATTGTACATGCCATCTAGTAAGAGAATATCACATCATCAAGCTTGTTGTATTGAGCAAGGAGCCGATGTTAGTTTCCATAGAATAGCAGCAATGCCAAATTTAAACAAAATAGCCTTAGAAGATGCAAGAAAAAATGGATATTATTTCGTACCATTAGGTTTAAAACATGAGATGGTTACTGCTGGAATGGTGAAGGTTGCGAGTGCCCTACGCGCACCAGACGAAGTTTATGTAGCCACTTCTACAGGTGTGTTAACCAGAGCGCTTCAGATCGCATGGCCAAATGCCAAATTTACATCTGTTGCAGTGTCTAGAAATATGAAAGCTGGAGAATTAGGAAGGGCTGCTGTTATAAGCGAACCTAAACAATTTATGGCTTCAGAGAAAACCGAGAATCTTCCGCCATTCCCGTGTATCAGTACGTACGACGGAAAAGCGTGGAAGTACATACCAAAAAATAGCGGACGAGATATTTTATTTTGGAATGTTGGTCCTGAACCTACATTGCATAATGAAACATTATATGAAACAATTGATAGTTATAGAGACTGGGATAAAAATTTATGATAACAGGAACATTTAATAAAATACCAAAGAAGAAAAATAGTCACGGTTTTGGCTGGGCTAGAACCTGGTCAGAAAACCTTGGAGTTGGGATTAATCACAATGGAGATTATGTCGAGGTATTGTATTTAGATCACGGAGTAAACTTCGGTGGATCTCTAAATTTGTTTTCGGGATTCAATGATGAATTGGAAGATAGGATAAATAACTTCTTAGAAGCTAAAGTAATATATTCATTAGATATTGATATGCCAGACTATGGAGAGATGCTAAAGAAGCGCAAAGATGTAACAGATAAAGCTTGGTGCGATAAAGTGTCAGCGAAATGTAAAGGCATAAAGAGATTAAAATCTACAGATATTGTTGACATAAAATGGTTAACAATAGGTGACTCACACACAGCAGCGTATGCAAAAGAGAATTCTCTTGTAATTAAAACCGACGGACTAACACTCAACGGCCAAATAAACACAGAGTTTGAGTATGTTATACAACACATAGAAGAATGTTTTCCAAGAGGCATTACAATGTCATTTGGAAATATTGATATTAGACATCATGTCTGTAGACTAAAGGCTGATATAAAGCCTATGTTGAAAGCATGGAAAAAATTTGGTGATGAACTAGAGCAAAAAGGTATAAAGGTAGAGTATTCTACTCCATGGCCTATTGAGTTTGAAGAACGTAAATTACCGAAAACTGGTTATTACAAAGGCCAGGCTTTTTGGGGATCCCGAAAAGAGCGAATGCAAGTACTATCCGAATGGATATCTTGCATGGATGAACTAGGTATGACGCGAGTCAAATATCCTGAAGAGTGGCTTACTATGGATAGTGAGCAATACGCCAAGAACAATATGGAAAGTGTTTCATCTGTACATTTATCTCCCGAATCATATAGAAGAAAAAATTGGGGAATTAACTGTGTACAAATCACTGATTTCATGTTATAATATACATATAATTAATTAAAAGAAGAGGAACTATGCCAAGCATTAATTTACAAGCACAACCGCGAAAGTTTAACAAAAATCGGAAAGGTAAGAGGGACGAACGTCCACCACAAGATATGCCGTTTGATGTCGCTTTACGCAAATTTAAAAAAGCAGTTGAAGCTGCAGGAATCTTACAAGATGTTAGACGAAAAGAGTTTTATGAAAAACCTACGTCTAAACGTAAGCGTAAGAAGGCCGAGGCCAAAGCAAGAACTAAGAGAGAAATGCGCATGTCAGCAACCTTTCAACCTAGGAGGAAATTCTAATGTCAGTAATGGATAAACTAAGAAAACAATCGAGAATTAAAAGCTCGGATATACTAGCAGATTCGGTATTTTTTAGTGAAAAAGAAATGACTGCAACAGAAGTACCAATGATAAACGTAGCTTTATCAGGAGATCCAGACGGTGGGTTAAGTCCCGGTTTGACGGTATTAGCCGGTCCTTCTAAACATTTTAAAACTTCATTTGCATTATTAATGGCAGGTGCTTACTTAAAAAAACACAGTGATGCTGTACTATTATTCTATGATTCAGAATTTGGTTCGCCACAATCATACTTCGAATCTTTCGGTATTGATACTCAACGAGTATTACATACGCCGATCACAGATGTCGAACAACTAAAATTTGATATTGTTGGTCAATTAGAAAATCTAGATCGTAACGATAAAGTTATTGTTGTTATAGATTCTATTGGCAACTTAGCTTCTAAGAAAGAATTAGAAGATGCGCTAAACGAAAAATCAGTAGCCGATATGTCAAGAGCTAAAGCACTCAAGGGATTGTTCAGAATGGTCACTCCTTATCTGGCCATGAAGAATATCCCTTTGCTTGCTGTTAATCATACATATCAAGAAATCGGATTATTTCCTAAAGCGATTGTTTCTGGCGGTACTGGCATTTATTATTCAGCAGATAATATTTGGATCATTGGAAGACAACAACAAAAAACTGGTATGGAAATCAAAGGATATAACTTTGTAATTAACGTTGAAAAATCTAGGTTCGTAAAAGAAAAATCTAAGATTCCAATTACTGTAACATGGGAAGGTGGTATCGCACCATATTCTGGACTACTCGATGTAGCTCTAGCTGGTGGATATGTACAAAAACCAAACGTAGGTTGGTATTGCAGAGTCGATATGGAAACCGGTGAACTTGTTCAACCAAAGGTACGAGAAAAAGATACCTTGCAAGAAGATTTCTGGAAACCTATATTTGAAACAACTAACTTTAAAGAGTTCTTAATTGGTCATTACCAAATAGGCCATAAACCATTATTAGACGTAGACTTAAATATCGAGCAAGAAAATGGATAGTCATTTTATAACTGTAGAACATCCTGAATCGGATTTTTATGCTATACATTTAAATGATAATTCTCCTTATGAAGGAGTAAGATTTATTTATGGAACAGTTTCGATTAAAGAATCTGTTGAATTAGATATAGCGACATTATCGTTTACGTATAACATTAACGATCCAGGTGATTTTGATCACGACACATTGAGAGAAGACGAGAAATTTAACAATTATCTCGGCGATTTATTAAAACATATTATTAACGAAGGGACAACATCACTTGCAGAACGAGATACCAACACACGTACTAAGCCATCTACTAAATAACGAAGACTACTGCCGACGCGTAATACCGTACCTTCAGAAAGAATATTTTGAAGGTTGCCACAAAGTAGTATTCGACTTAATCGTTGGATTTGTAGCGACTCATAATAAATTACCAACAGGTAGAGTATTAGACATTGAGCTTCAAAAAGTCTCAGCACCCGACGATATTCTAAATCAGTCTTCAATGTTAATCAACGAGATTAATACTCAAACCGATTTAGACACTGATTACCTTATAAATGAAACTGAAAAATGGTGTAAAGACCGTGCAGTGTATATTGCTATTATGGAATCAATTGGTATTATTGACGGCAAAGACGAAGAAAAGAGCGAAGGTGCTATACCTGAAATTCTTTCTACGGCCCTCGGTGTTTCATTCGATCAAGCAATTGGTCATGATTATATTGATGATTCCGATTCTCGTTTTGATTTTTATAATAAAACTGAAGAAAGAATACCTTGGGATCTTGATTACTTTAATAAGATTACTAAAGGCGGTATTCCAAACAAGACGCTTAATGTGTGTTTAGCTGGTACCGGTGTTGGTAAATCTTTGTTCATGTGTCATAATGCTGCGGCAGTATTACAGCAGGGCAAAAATGTTTTATACATCACAATGGAAATGGCAGAAGAAAGAATCGCTGAACGTATTGATGCGAATCTAATGGATCTACCTATTCAACAACTTGAAACGTTATCTAAGAATGTATTTGCTGAAAAGATTCAAAAGATAGCAAAAGGTACTATCGGTAAGTTACTTATTAAAGAGTATCCAACCGGTGCCGCGCATTCTGGTCACTTCAGAGCTTTATTGAATGAATTAAAGATGAAGAAGAAGTTCGAACCACATATCATATATATAGATTACCTGAACATATGTTCATCCTCTCGGATGAAGGCTATGGGTGGAAGTATAAATAGTTACACTTACATAAAAGCTATTGCTGAAGAATTACGTGGTTTAGCAATTGAGTTTAATGTCCCAATTATGACAGCGACTCAAACAACCAGATCTGGCTTTAGTAATACTGATGTAGGACTAGAAGATACTTCAGAGTCTTTTGGATTACCTGCCACGGCTGATTTAATGTTTGCTCTTATTGCAACAGAAGAATTGGATGAACTAAACCAAGTTATGGTTAAACAACTTAAAAACAGATATAATGATCCGACTAAATATAAAAGATTTGTAGTCGGCATCGATCGTGCACGTATGAAACTGTACGATGTAGAAGAATCCGCTCAGTCTGACATAATGTCGGATATGAGTATCCCCGATAAACCAATCGCAACGTGGGGAGATAGAGAAAATAAAGATACGTTTGCGGAATTCAAAGTATAGGAGAAATATATGTTAAATTGGATAAAATCTAGATTAGCGGAGAGAACGTCACATGATGGTATTGCATTGATCGCAGTTTGTGGATCAGTAGTATTATTCGGAGGCTTAGCTAAGATGTTAGCTTGGGTCGGTTTGGTGTACGGAATCTACACATTAGTGAAGCAAGAGGGATAACCAACCATGTTTAAAGTTCGTGTAGTTTCATATAGTAAGCCAGCAATTGGCGTTGATTTGAAAGACGATTTGTTACAAATGGTAGCATATTGTGCCAGGGTGTCGAATCCTGGTAACCAAAATAATGAAGAGACCGCAGAGAAACTAGTTAAATATTTGATTAAACATCAGCACTGGTCGCCTCTCGAGATGGCCAGTGTCTGTATGGAAATCGATACGACTCGGGATATCGCCCGTCAAATTCTTAGACATAGATCATTTTCTTTCCAAGAGTTTAGCCAGCGATATGCTGATCCTACTAAAGATTTAAGCTTTGTGACCAGAGATGCTAGAATGCAAGATACCACAAATCGACAAAACTCTGTTGATATCCCTATGGAAGATTCTATTCATCATATATGGGAATCATATCAAGAGGTTATTATTGAGCGATGTAAGCATGCATACGAATGGGCAATTTCTGCAGGTATCGCGAAAGAGCAGGCAAGAGCTATTCTTCCCGAAGGACTAACAATGTCCCGCATGTATGTCAATGGAACGTTAAGATCTTGGATACATTATATCCAATTGCGATCAGCCAATGGTACTCAGCAGGAACATCAAGAAATAGCTAGGGCATGCGCCGAGGCAATATACCAAATATTTCCACTTGATGACGTTATATAAACACAATTACATATAATAAATAGATATAAAAATAGTACACTTATTTTCAAAAAAAGGTGTACAAAGCCTTAAAAGTGTGGTATAATGGTACCATATTAAAGATAAGGAACTATATTATGAATCAACTAATTGAACAAACCAACGAACTTCTAACCACTATGTCTAATGACTTAGAACAATGGTACTCACGCAGTGAGTTCTGTACTGATGAGCAGTATATAAAAGACAGAATGGAA
>Ga0209711_10000766_pt1 | contig 32824 bp, 38 predicted proteins | sample ArcticOcean_MG_C_7_FD_187441 | JGI IMG/M metagenome (GOLD analysis project Ga0209711, IMG submission 187441) | Marine microbial communities from western Arctic Ocean - ArcticOcean_MG_CB11_88 (SPAdes) (version 2) | ecosystem: Environmental > Aquatic > Marine > Oceanic | place: Arctic Ocean...
ATAAACAAATAGCTTTAGATATGAAGCTCTCCGTAGAAGAGATGCGAGAACAGGCACAAAATATTGAATAAAGAAAGAAAAGGAAAGCTCTTCGTTATATCGGCTCCATCGGGAACGGGAAAGTCATCTTTGATTAAATATCTTACTGAATCATTTGATAATGTTGAGCTTTCTATATCAGCTACAACGAGATTGCCAAGAGATGGAGAGGAGGACGGAAAGCATTATTTTTTTATGTCAAATGATGAATTTAATTCTTTGAAAAAAGACAAACATGCGTTTATTGAAAATGCTATTGTTCATGACTATCAATACGGTACTCCAAGGTCATACATTGAGTATAGGGTTAATCATGGAATAAATATTATTTTAGATATTGATGTTCAAGGCTTTAAGCAAATACAAAATGCCGGCATTGAAAATACATCTATTTTTATAATCCCTCCTAGCTTAGAGGAATTAAAGTCCAGACTGGTTAATAGAGGGCTTGATTCAGATGAAGTTATTAATAAAAGGCTCAGCAATGCAATAAATGAGTTAGAGCACGCTAAAGATTTTGACTATAAAATCTTAAATGATAATTTTGATTTAGCCTGCAGGACCCTATCTGGCATCCTAATTAATGGAGATTTACCATCTCCAGACAATAATAATGAAAAGATCTTAAGAGATTTGTTGTCTTAATGGGTGTTTAGCCCTTAGAATACACACCCTAGGAGAAATTATATGGCTAGAATTACAGTTGAAGATTGTTTAGAGAAAATACCAAGTAGGTTTGATTTGATTCTTATGGCTTCAAAAAGAGCTCGTCAGCTTGCTACCACAAGCAGAGACCCTCTTGTTGAATGGGATAATGACAAACCAACCCTTGTTGCTTTAAGAGAAATTGAAGCAGGACTTTTGGATAAAGAAACTCTTGAGAGAACTTTAGAAGAAGATGTCTTGTTAGATGAATTTGCAGTTCAGGGCAACCAAGAAACAGATACTATTGGTTAGATGAATTTAGGAGAGCTATTTTGAATAAAAAGGTTCTCCCAAGTCATTTATTCGACAATTTCGCTGACAGCGAACCATTAAAACTTCCAGCTCATATTTATAAGGCTACCAAGTCTTACCTAAGCAATAAAGAGCTTAAAAAAATTCAACTAGCTTATACCTTTGCCTTTCATGCACATGAAGGTCAAACCAGGAAAGATGGAACACCTTACATATCACATCCTGTGGCTGTATCAAACATATTACTTGAACTTAAGATGGATGTTGACTCTATATGCGCTGCCTTAATGCATGATGTCTTGGAAGATTGCGATGTCCCAAAAAGTAACCTAGTTAAAATATTTGGAGCTGATGTTGCCAATATAGTAGATGGAGTCAGTAAGTTAGGTAATCTCAATATTAGCAATAGATCTGAAAGAGATGCAAATAACCTCCAAAAGATGGCTTTAGCTATGGCTCATGACGTAAGAGTAATTTTAGTTAAGCTTTGCGATCGTTTGCATAATATGCGAACGATAGAGCATCTACCAAGAGCTAAGCAAATTTTAAAATCAAAAGAAACTCTTGAGCTATACGGACCTTTAGCACTCAGGGTTGGCATGCAAGATATTAGATCTGAGCTTGAAGATATGGCATTTAGATGCATGCATCCTCTTAGGGCAGATATGCTTGAAAATGCTATAAAGAGCTCAAGCGGAGGGAGGAAAAAAATAGTTGAAAAGATAAGGAAAGAACTTAAAACCCATCTTCAAGCAAACAGTATAGAGAATGCTGCTGTCAAAGGCAGAGAGAAGAATATTTATAGTATTTATAATAAAATTAAAACAAAGCACAAACCTTTTTCAGAGATATTGGATGTATATGGATTTAGAATTTTAGTCGATTCTAGTAATGACTGTTATAGAGCATTGGGCATAATTCATAACTATTTTTCACCTATTGAGAATAAATTCAAGGACTATATAGCAATTCCAAAATCAAATGGATATCAGGCCCTTCATACTAGCTTGCTAGCATTAAATGCATTCCCGATTGAAGTTCAAATTCAAACTAGAAGCATGTGGGCTACTGCGAATGAAGGCATAGCAGCACACTGGGGTTATAAGACTAATGATTCTAATCAAGGGATTGAATTAAGGGCAAGTAGATGGTTGAAGGGGTTGATAGATTCACAAAAAAAAGCTGAAAATTCATTTGATTTTGCAGAAGCTATTAAGATTGATTTAGATTCAGACGAGGTATATTTATTTTCTCCAAAAGGACATATCTACAACTTAAAGTCAGGAGCTACCCCAATAGATTTCGCATACGAGGTCCATACAGATTTAGGTGACAGCATAATTGGCTGTAAGGTAAATAGAAGAGAGGCACCTTTAAATATTGAACTTGAGAGCGGGCAAACTGTAGAGATATTAACTGACAAATCAAAAGTTGAAGCTAACCCTGCCTGGTTAAATTTTGTTGTCAGCAGTAAGGCAAGAAATGGAATTAGACATAGACTTAGAAATCAAAAATCATCTGCAGCAAGAAAGGCCGGAAAAGTTATGCTGGAATCTGAATTAAAAAGATCGGGAGTGAGTCTTTCTGATTATAGGGGTAGCTCTCTAAAAGGAATATTGAACTCTATTGGGGTACCTTCTCTTACTAAACTTCTAACAGAGCTGGGCTTAGGAAAGAGGACGGGAAATATTGTTGCTGAAAGATTTTATTCAGGGCTTCAGATCAGAAAAAGTACTGGTAATCAAGACCTAAATCCCCTAACAATTATAGACAATCATATAGAGGGTGTTTCCGTTGTATTTGCAAAATGTTGTATGCCAATCTTCGGAGATAATACAGTTGCACATTCTGATACTGAAAGAGGCATCGTATTGCATCATAGAAGGTGTAAACAAGTATCCCCATTTATAAATAAAGACCAAAGGTATATGTCGACTATATGGGGTGCAAATAAAAAAGAGCATATTTATAAAGCTAAGTTAAGTATTGTTACCTCAAATAAGATTGGGGCCCTATCTGATATTGTTTCAATTTTTACCCGTGCAGGCATTAACGTTAATGCTGTAAATACAAAGGTAATTGATCAAGGCTTTACAGGTCTCGAAATAGAAATACAGGTTAAAAATCAGGAAGAATTGAAGACAGTTATGCAAAAAGTTAGATCTAAAAAGACTACCTCAAGCTGCACAAGGCTGATAAATGAAAAATGATTAAACGATTTATCGTTTTATTATGTACAATCTTTTTGTTACCAAATTTAATGTTTTAAAAGGATATAAACACCATGACTAAAGAGATTATTTTTACAGAAAAAGCTCCAAAAGCTATTGGACCATACTCTCAAGCTGTAAAAGCAGGTGGATTTTTATTTGTGTCTGGTCAGATACCAATCAACCCAGAAAACGGTGATTTAATGACTGGATCAATAGAAGAACAGGCAAATCAAGTGATACTTAATCTTAAAAGTATCTGCGAGGCAGCAGGGTCGGGGCTAGGAGATATTGTTAAGCTTACTATTTACCTCACGGATCTTGGAAATTTTACTAAAGTTAACGAAGCAATGCTTGAGCATTTTTCTGAACCATACCCAGCAAGAGCTACAGTTGAAATATCAGGCTTACCTCTAGGAGTTAGCGTAGAAATGGATGCAATAGTTATAACGCATGAGTAATAATTTATTATCAATTAGCGACCTATCTAAAAAAGAGATACTGGATCTAATTGAGTTTGCAAAAAATTTTAAAACTGATGACGGTTCGTTCAGGAAAGAAGAGCTATTTCCAGATAAAACAGTTGCTAATATTTTTTGTGAGCCAAGCACTAGAACTAAATCATCATTTGAAATAGCGGCTAAAAATTTAGGATGCTCAGTCATAGATTTCGATGTAGCCAATTCTTCAATTGAGAAAGGGGAGTCAATCTTTGAAACAGTCGATGCATTAAGTTTAATGGGAGTTGATCTTTGTGTTTTAAGACACCCTGAATCTGTTATCAGAGAATTAGCTGATTATATTCCAGGAATGACCTTTATTAATGCGGGGGAGGGGTCAATATCCCATCCAACTCAAGCACTAATCGATTTAATGACCATTATTGAAAACAAAGGGTCTATCGATGATCTAAATATTCTTATTGTTGGCGACTTGGATCACTCAAGAGTTACATCTTCTTTCATAGAGGGTATTTCAAACTTCCCATTTGGATCTCTAACTTTTTCCGGACATCCCGCAATGTGTTCTTCATACCAAAACCCTGTGTTGGGGAGGTATGAGCCAGACCTTGATTTAGCTCTCCAAGAGGTTGATGTAATTATGACCCTCAGGATTCAATATGAGCGCTTTGACAATGATTTAGACTTAGATTTAGATGAGTATAAGCATTCATACCAGATTACGACTGAGAGGCTAGGAATAGCAAAGGGAGATGCAATTATCATGCATCCTGGGCCTGTTAATTATGTTGAAATTTCTGAGGCTGCTTATCAAGCTGAGAACTCTGTAATAAGAGAACAGATTGCTAATGGTGTTGCTATTAGGATGGCTGTGTTATCTAGATTTCTTTCTAGCTAGAGTCGCTTTAACCGTATTGACTATTGCGATAGTATTTTGATCAATCTCAATATTTATCTCACTTCCTTTAATAAGACTATCTAAATTAGTAACTTTTAGAGTTTCCGGTATTAGATGAATATAAAAATCATTTTTATATACCTTACCCACAGTTAAACTACATCCATTAATACCTATATAGCCTTTCTCCATTACATATTCATGATATTTCTTTGGTAAAGATATCTTCATATCTTTAGTACTTTCCTTTTCTTTTATATGAGTTATTTTGCCAGTGTAGTGAATATGACCTGACATCAGATGGCCGCCAATCTCCGATGATGCCTTGATAGACCTTTCTAAATTAATTACTTCACCCTTTTGTATATTTTTAAGACCCGTCCTTTCAAGAGTTTCATTAATGACATCAAATTTTAATGTTTTAGAGCCATTGTCTTTTGAGGTTAGACAGACTCCATTAACAGAAATGCTAGCTCCTTTTTTAAGGCCTTTATTAAACTTACTAGGAGGGGAGATTTCAATGTTCAAATAATCGCCGTAATCTTTAACTTTTAGAACTTTTCCCTTGCCCTCAACTATTCCAGAAAACATTTTAAGCTCCCCAGTGTTCTCTATAACTCCTGAGCTCTCCAAGATATTTCTTGTGGTCAGGATTATTTTCAGAAAATGATATTAGGGTATTTAGATTAACTATGGATATAACAGATATTCCAAAATCATTAACAAGCTCATCACTTGCAGAAAGCTCACCAGATCCTTTTTCTTGCCTGTCCAGACCCACTATAAATAACTTTGGGTTGGCACCAGTATTTTTTATAAGTTCAATTGATTCTCTGGCTGCTGTTCCCGCGGATAAAACATCATCAATTATCATGACATTTCCAACAGGGTCGCTTCCTATAATATTTCCACCTTCTCCATGATCTTTCTTTTCCTTTCTATTAAAAGAAAGAGGATAGTTTTTATTTTCTTGATTAAAAATCATAGCAACAATAGACCCTAGAAATATTCCTTTGTAAGCAGGTCCATATATACAGTCAAATGAAATATTAGAATCATTTATAGCTTCTTGGTAACACTTAGCTAATTTATATAAATCACCGTTAAGCATTTTAGCTGCATTAAAAAAGTAGGGGCTTGTTCTTCCAGATTTTAGTGTAAAGGAACCAAATTCTAGAGCCTTAGCATCTAAAGCTAGGTTAAGAAATATTTTTTGGTACTCTTTCACTTATAATAGGCAGGCTTTTTGTTTCTCAATAAGATCAGCAATAGCAGCGCTTCCAACTTCAAGCATATCATTAAGCTCATCCCTGGTAAAAGGAGCTTCTTCTCCAGTTCCTTGAATTTCAATCAACTCCAAGCCTTCAGTCATTACCAGATTAAGGTCTGTTTCAGCTGAACTATCTTCTTTGTAATCTAAATCTAAAGCAACTTGACCATCTAGAATTCCTAGAGATACAGCTGCAATGTAAGATTTAATTGCTCTGTGATCATCGTGATGATTTTTAAGTGCCATGAATAACGCAACACAACCACCTGTTATTGATGCTGTTCTAGTTCCACCATCAGCTTGTATAACATCACAATCTATATTGATAGTTTTACCTTTTATATACTTTAGGTTAACTGCCTGTCTCAAAGATCTACCTATAAGTCTCTGGATTTCTTGAGTACGACCACTTTGCTTTCCTCGAGCAGCCTCTCTACCCATTCTCTCGTTAGTAGATCTTGGAAGCATTCCATATTCAGCAGTAACCCAGCCCTCTTCACTTCCCCTTAACCATCTAGGCACACTATTCTCGATTGTCGCAGTACAAATAACCTTAGTGTTCCCGAAAGATACCAAAACAGAACCCTCTGCATGAATATTTATATTTGGCTCAAAAGAAATTTCTCTTAGTTCGCTAGGTTTTCTGTTGTTGCTTCGTTCCATAGTTTTTACTCGAAATGGATGTGGTGATTTAATTCGTTAATTAACTGAGTTGTTCTTTGACTATTTTACTTACAATGCCCATATCAGCAGTACCCTCTTGTATTGACTTCTTAAGTACGCCCATGACTTTTCCAATATCCTGCATGCTGGATGCCCCAGCGTCTGATATTGCTTCATTAACTTTAATAGTTATCTCAGATTCTTCTAATTGCTTAGGTTTATATTTAGACAGGACGTCAACTTCAGACTGTTCTTTGTCAGCTAGATCAATTCTTCCGCCATTGGTAAATTGAGAAATAGAATCCTTTCTTTGTTTTATCATCTTATTGATGATTTGGAGTGTTTTTGCATCATTAACAGTTTCTTTACTGTCAATTTCAAATTTTTGAACTTCAGCTTTAAACATACGCAAGGTATCACGAGTTAACTCGTCTTTACCAAGCATTGCTTGCTTTAGATCTGATTGAATTTCTGAAAGAAGGGACAAGATTATCTAAAAGATCTTAGTCTTGGATAAGATTTCCTGTTTGTCTTACGGGCGCGCTTAACAGCTGCGGCCATAAGGCGTTTTTTCTTTGCAGTTGGTTTTTCATAAAATTCTCTTGCTCTTATCTCAGGAACAATTGCTGCTTTTTCACAGGCACGCTTGAACTTTCTTAGACCAATGTCAAAATGTTCTGTTTCTTTTATTATAATTGAAGGCATAATTAGTCGCACAGTTTAGGCTGTAATTGAAACTTTTGCAAAACATTTTTATGAAAACTTTAGGAATTGAAACATCTTGTGACGAAACAGCAATAGCCGTATATGACTCCGAGCATGGAATTATCGGTGAGTCTGTTTATAGTCAGATAAAGATGCATGCTGAATATGGAGGAGTGGTGCCTGAGCTTGCCTCTAGAGACCACTGTGTAAAGATAATTGGCGTGTTAAAAGAGGCCATAGGAGATTTAGATTTACAAACAATTAACCAGATTGCATATACTTCTGGTCCAGGTTTATTGGGCGCATTATTAATAGGCGAGAGTTTTGCTCAAGGACTTTCTACTGCTTTAGATATTCCCTTAATACCAGTTAATCATCTAGAGGGGCATTTAATGTCACCAGTAATGGAGTTTCCTGAAATTAAAACACCGTATCTTTCTTTGCTGGTGAGTGGTGGTCACAGCATGATTGTTGATGTTAAGGATAGAGGTGATTATGAAATACTAGGCCAATCACAAGATGATGCTGTTGGAGAGGCTTTTGATAAAGTTGGAAAACTCTTAGGTCTGCCTTATCCAGGAGGTCCTCATATCGAGAAATTAGCAGTCCATGGAAATTCTAAGGCATATAATTTCCCTAGGCCAATGATGCATAGTGACAACCTTGATCTTAGTTTTAGTGGTTTAAAAACCTCAGTCTTATATACAATTAGGGATATTGAAGATCTAAATGATCAAGTTAAAGCTGATATAGCAGCCTCTTTCCAGCAAGCTGTTATAGATGTTCTTTCTAAAAAGATTAAGAAAGCCGTAGATGCTTCAGGCAGATCTGATGTAATTATTGCTGGAGGAGTAGCTGCAAATAAAGCACTACGATCTGCGATCAAAGATTTAGAAAGCTCGTTGCATATCAAGGTGTATTATCCGTCACTTAAGTATTGTGGTGATAATGCAGCTATGATTGCATTTGTGGGCTCTTTAAGATCTTCTGATAAAATTAATACCAAAGCATCTCACGTAAGAGCGAGATGGCCTTTAAGCGAACTATCAAAATGAAAGATATTATTTATATAAAAGATTTACGAGTTAAAACAATCATAGGTATTTTTGATTGGGAGAGAAAAGTAAAACAAGAAGTATCCATTGATATGGAATTTCCTTTTGATTGTAAAAAAGCAGCAGCCACAGATTTAATTGGAGACACCATTGATTACAAAGCAATTACTAAGGGAGTAATTAAGTTTGTTGAGGATTCTTCTTTTCAGCTTCAAGAAACACTTGCTGAGGGAATAGCTGCTTTAGTAAAAGATAACTACAAAGTTGAATCTATAAAGCTACGGGTATCTAAGCCAGGAGCTCTTAGAGGTGCTAAAGACGTTGGCTTAATCATACACAGATAATGAAATACTATCTTTCCCTTGGGAGTAACATCAATGCTCAAATAAATATTGATTTTGCTATAGGAGAGTTAAACAAGTTATTTACAAATACTCAACTTTCCTCAATACATAGAACACCAGCAGAGGGGTTTGAGGGTGATGACTTTTTAAATCTTATTTTTGCAGGGGAGGCAGAGCTATCTTTTGAAGATATCAACAACCAACTTAAAAAGATAGAAGATGCATCCGGCAGGAAAAGAGATGTCCCTAAATTTAGCTCTAGAACATTAGATATAGATATAGTTCTTCAGATAGAAGAAGATAAAATTTTATTTGAAAGTGAAGAGGTTTCTAAATATGCTTTTGTATCAGAGCCATTAAAAGAGATTATTTAAAGTTATTTTCTACAATTGACCAGGCTGCTTCTGCAAGAGGGTATACCTTCATTCCTCTTTCTTCTGCATGCTTGTTTGCCGCAGTACCATCTCTTACTCGCCCAAGAATTCCTTGGCATATAGCGGCTACTTTAAATATATTGAATGCCATATAGTATTCCCAGTTAGCAGACAAATCTTTGCCTGTAGCCTCAGAGTACATATCTCTGTACTCAACCTCATTCGGCACTCCTAGTTCTTTTAGCTTTGGATAGTCATAAAAAATAGGTTCCGTACGCCATGTTAAGCAATGGTAGCTAAAGTCAGCTACAGGATGGCCTAAGGTAGAAAGTTCCCAATCTAAGACCCCTATAACCTCATTATTTTTATAGATCATATTATCTAATCTGAAATCTCCATGAACAATTGATGTCGCATCATCATTTGGAATATTTTGAGGCAACCACTCAATTAAATTATTCATAGCTTCAATATTATCTGTCTCAGAGGCTCTGTATTGTCTTGACCATCTATCGATCTGTCTCGCAACATAGTTATTCGGCTTGCCGTAGTTTTCTAGACCTATTTTTTTGTAATCTACGCTATGAAGTTCCGCCAGTGTCTTATTTTTATTTTGATAAACCTTAATCCTATCTTCCTTTGATATGCTTGGTATCATTGGATCCCAGAAAACTATTCCATCCAAACAATCCATAACAAAGAAAGCCGTTCCCGCAACATCGTCATCCTCACAAAGCCCATAAGTTCTTGGAACTGGAACATCAGTTTCGTAAAGAGCCGTAATAACTTTATATTCTCTATCAACCGCATGTGCAGATTGCAGTAATTTACCTGGTGGCTTTCTTCTTAAGACAAGGTCTTTGCCTTCTGTTGTAATTCTATAAGTTGGGTTTGATTGCCCGCCCTTGAATTGTTCGATTTTTTTAATAGCCCCCGCACCTGGAACATGTGCATCAATCCATGGCTGTAATTTAGAAACCTCAATTTTTAGATTTTCTGCAACTTCTTTGGTTCCAGAAAATGTCTCATCACGTAAATTTTCACTTAAACTCATGATAGTGATCTACCCCCATCAATTTTAATTATTTGCCCTGTTATATATCTAGCGCTAGCAATAAACCTTACAGCATTTGCTATATCTTTCTCACACCCCATTCTCTTTAAAGGAATATTAGAAATAACTTTTTCTTTTTGCTCATCACTCCATTCCTCACCTGGTGGCTCTAGCATAGCGCCTGGGGCAATAGCATTAACAGTTATATGTGGAGCTAATTCTCTTGCCAAGCCCTTGGTGATTGATTCTAGACCGCCTTTAGCTGCTGAGTATATAGAGAAATTTGCAACACCCTTGCTCAAATTTGTATCAGTTATATTTACTATAGACCCATTGGATTCTTTTAATTTATCTTTGAGCCCGTTAATTAAAAATAATGGGCCCTTTAGATTACTGCCAATGAGTTTTTCCCAGTGTTCTTCAGAAATTTTATCCAACGGAGTAGGGTAGAAAGTTGAGGCATTATTTACCAAAATATCAATTGAATCAAAAAGGTTTTTACTTTCTTCTATTAATTTTTTTACATCATCATTAATATCTAAATTAGCTTGAACTATTTTTGCAGTATCAGGATTTTTAGAATTAATTTTTTTAGCTAGCTCTTCGGCTTCTTTTTTCGATGAGTTGTAATGAATAATAATATTCCAACCTAAATCAGAATAGGTCAAAGCTATTTCTTTACCAATTCTTTTTGCAGCCCCTGTAATTAATATTGTTTTATTCATAGACAATTTTTTATAACTTTAATGAGTAGTTTAAACTTTTCTTCTTCAATTTGCTCTTTTGGAACCTCAGCCAATACAGAAAAATCAGCTTCCTTCATGCCTTGAAGTAACTTTAATATCAACGTCTTTGTACTTTTTAGATGAGGTAATTCAACTAAGCTATTAATTAAGGTACTGTTCCTTTCAAAATTAACCCCTTGCAGGGCTTTTAAAAGATGATTTTCATTGGATGCGGGTTTGATATTGCAAAGTAACTGAAGAGTATTAGCTGCATTTAAAAATGAATTAGGAATTGGAAGATTTTTTCCCAGAAGGAAGTTGTTATTAATTTGTAATTCAGCCCATCTAACTTGAATATCATTACTTGAATTGCAAATATAGCTTTGAAGGTCCTCTAGATATGGTTTTTGTAAATCATATTCTAAAAGAATTTTAAAATAGATATTAGGATATGCTGAAGAGAGAGCTCTTTCAGTTTCAGTCCAAATTCTATTGGGGGATAGCTTACCTATTTCGCCTGATTGAACTATTTCATTTAAAAGTTTTTTGGTTTCTTCTGTAATCTTAAAATCACTTAAATGCTCATATGTATGGAATCTTGCTAACCTTATTGCTCTTAAAGGGTCTTCAGAAAAAGCGTCAGAGACATGTCTAAAAATTTTATTATCTACATCTTTCCTTCCACCAAAAGGATCAATAATGCTGCCATCAGCATCTTTTGCCATAGCATTTATTGTTAAATCTCTTCGCGATAAATCCTCTTCAAGAGTTACCTCCTTCCCAAAATAAAAATTAAACCCATGGTATCCATGCCCTGATTTTTTTTCTGTTCTTGCTAGGGCATATTCTTCATTAGTCTCGGGATGCAAAAAAACAGGAAAGTCTTTTCCAATAGGCTTAAATCCTTTAGCAATCATTTCCTCTGGAGATGAGCCGACTACAACCCAATCCCTATCTTTGGCTGCTTTGTTCAAAAGGGCATCTCTGACCACTCCTCCAACTTCATAGATTTTCATATCTTTTTAACTTGAAATAATTTTTTATCTTCTAATCTAATGGCTGTGAGTTTGTTTCCCCAAACACAACCAGTATCAAGTCCAATTATATTAGCTAATTTTGTCTTACCATCAAGAGCAGCCCAATGACCAAAGACAATATGTTCACCCTTATTTAAATTTTTAATAGTTTGCTTAAACCATGGTATTTGATTTTTTTCTATTTGATTTTTTTTCGACTCTAGAATTAATGAACCATCCTTCTCTAAAAACCGCATTCTTGTAAAATAATTTATGATGGTTCTTAACCTTTTATAGTTAGTAAGCTTTGAATCCCATTTACTAGGTGTATCACCCCATATATTTGCTAAAAGATTGAATGAATCCTCTTTTAGACTAAGTTGAACTTCTTTTGATAATTTTTTTGCTAATCTCATATCCCATAGATAGGGAATGCCAGCATGAGATATCCAAAATACTTCCTTGGTTTTTTTTATTTTAATTTCTAAAAATAGAGGAAGTTTTTTTAACCAAGATTGATATTTTTTTACATCTTTTGATTTGAGAATCCTTTTTAAGGATTTATTATTTTTATTATGCTCTATTAGATAAAGCAGGTAGAAGTCATGATTTCCTAAAACGGCTTTTACAGATCCCTTATTCTGAATACAGAATTCTAATACCTCTAAAGATTCCTTTCCTCTGTTTACTAGGTCGCCTGCAAATATAATCTTATCTTCTTTGGAGTTAAATTTTATCTTTGCTAATAGCTTAACAAGCTCTTGATAACAACCTTGAACATCACCAATTACATAATGAGCCATCTTATTCTTTTAATACCTCTGCTAGCTTTATATAGTCTTCAAGACAAACTTCTTCGGGTCTTAGATTATTATCTATTTCCAATAGGTCCCAATTAACAGATCTTTTTTTTAAATTATTCCTAATATTTTTTCTTCTAGAGATAAATGACCAATCAACAACCTTATAAAGATCTTTTTTAAAAGATAAATTTAGTCGATTAGTTTTTTTTGGAGATATTCTTATAAAACTTGAAGTGACTTTTGGCTTGATATCAAAAGCTTCAGGAGGGACATCAAACAATATCTGAGTGTCAAAGAAAGCAGATAGCTTTATGGATAATTTACCCCAATTCTTAGTGCCGACTTTCCCTGTTATTTTTTCTGCAACTTCTCTTTGAACTAAAAAGTGCATATCTTGAATATGGTCACACCAGTCAGTGAGCATTAAAATAATTTGTGTAGAAATATTATAAGGTAGGTTGCCAACTACCCTGTAGTTGTCATTTTCTAAAAAACTCAAAGGTGCTTTTAAAATATCATCGTTTATAAATTCAAATTTTGCAGGCCCTAGGTATTTTTTTGATAGATACTCAATATTTTTTGAATCTATATCTATAGCTTTAATATTAATATTTTCTAGATTGATGGTGTCGGTTAGGGCTCCCATTCCAGGACCTATCTCTAAAAAATTATTATTTTTTTTTGGGCCAATGGATTGGCCCATCTCGAAAATAATAGCTGGATCAGATAAGTAGTTTTGGCCAAACTTTCTTCTTGTGTCTCTTAAGCTCATTAGATTATTTTTTTTGCAGTCTTTATTGCTTCTTTTAGTGATGAGGTATCAGCCTTACCAGAACCAGCTATATCTAATGCAACACCATGATCAACAGAGGTTCTTACAATAGGAACCCCTAGAGTGATATTGATTGATTTACCAAAGCTAAGAGCTTTGATGACTGGCAATACTTGATCATGAAACATTCCCATATAAGCATCAGTTTCTTTTAATATTTTTTTTGTAAAAGCTGTATCAGCTGAGATCGGCATAGATACATTAATTTTTCTTTTTCTGAGCTCCCTTACGGCAGGTATAAGAATATCAAATTCCTCATTGCCAATTTTTCCACCCTCACCAGCATGAGGGTTTAAGCCAAGTAATTTAATTTTTGGATTTTTAATATTAAATTTAGATTTAAGTTCAGCATTCAATATCTCTACTTTGTTTAAGATAAGTTCTTTTGTGATAGCTTTTGAAACATTTTTTAAAGGTATGTGAGTAGTGGCAATAGCAACTCTTAATTTATCCGAACCAAGAAGCATGAGGACGTCATCGCTGTTTGTAATATCTTGAATGTACTCTGTATGACCTGAGAAATTCTTATTTATTGAGATAATGTTTTCTTTACTAACAGGCCCTGTAACAAGAGCTGTTCTTTTTGATGTCAATGCTTGCTCTATTCCATATTTAAGATTTTTAAGTACATAAGCCGCATTAGATTTATATAATTTACCTGGTTTGGTATTTGAACATTTTGTAATATTTATTACTTGCAAAGTACCCATGGTATTTTTTTTACAATTATTTATTTCCTCAAGAAGATCAATGCGAATTTTTTTATTGATAAGCTTTGCCCTATCTTCAATAAGCTTTGGGTCAGCAATGCAGATAATTGGGATGCCTACTTCTTTCCAAAAGGATGAATTGCATAGTTGAATAATGAGATCAGGTCCTATACCTGAAGGCTCTCCTGGAGAGTAGACTATCGTCTTCAATCTAGATCTTTAATCTCAACAAATGCCTCAGATCTCATGGATCTTAGAGTGCTTTCAAGCTCTTCGTCATATTTGCGAGAGTAGAGCGCTTGATAGGCACGATCTTCTATAAGTTCATTTGTCATGTCATGATTTCTTTTATCAAGAACTTCTAAGAAATGAAAACCAAAATCTGTTTGAAATACTTCAGACATAACTCCGACTTCAGCTTCGAGCATTGTTTTTTCGAACTCAGGGGCTAAGACACCCTTACCAAGCCAGTCTAGCTCTCCACCTCTTTTAGCAGAGCCTGGGTCTTCTGAATATTCATCTGCTAGTTTTCCAAAATCTTCACCATCAAGAATTCTTAATCTAATTTCATTAAGCTCATTTTCTGAAGATTCCTCATCTCTTATGGCAGAAGGCATTAACAGGATGTGTCGAGAAAGCCACTGGTCTTGGTATTGAACAAAACTACCTCTTTTCTCTTCTAATTTAAGGATATGATATCCAGATCCGCTCTCCAAAGGGTCTGATATGTCATTAATATTTTTTTTATTTAAGCCATCAGCAAAGAGTTTTGGCATGTCAGCAGCTTTTCTCCATTTCATAAGGCCGCCATCTTTTGCATTTGAAGCTAATGATATTTCTTCAGCAATTATTGCAAATTCTTCACCACCGTTAATTCTTTCTATAGCCATATTTGCTTGCTTAAGCGTCTTTACTAAAATCTGTCTTACTAGCAGTTCAGGTTGTAACTCAACAAGAGATTCATCGGTTGCTAGAAATGCTTGGAATTCATTTTCTGTGATATCTATTTCTGAACGAACTCTTCCTCTTTGTATTCTTTGAATAATCATCTCTTTTTTAACGTTCTCTCTTAATTCCTCATAAGAATCTCCAGAAGTTTCTATAAAGGAGATAAATTCTTGTAATTCCATTTTATTATTAGAGGCAATTCTTACAATTGTTTCATTAAGCTCAGTATCACTTATACGAATACCTGCTCTATTTGCCATTTGAAGTTGCAGCTCCTCAATAATAAGCTGCTCAATAACTTGCTCACGAAGAACCTTTATTTCTGGTTTGGGTATATTTTGCTCATCATATTTAGTAATAATTTCTTCAAGATTATTTATAACTTGTGATTCCATGACAATCCCATCATCAACAATTATTGCAACCCTGTCTAAAACTTCTATTTTTGAAAATAAAGGAATTGATGTAAGGACTATAAGGGGTAGAAGTATTTTTTTCATATTTAGTATTAGTAATTAAAGAGAGAGTTATTTAATAATCTATTCATTTTTTTATAGGAAGCATTGAAGCCTTTTAGTTCAAACTCAAAGTTTATTCTGCTTTTATTCTCTATTTTTATAATATTATCCCATGCATCACTAAGATTGGGATAATAATTCATTGCTTTATTTATTTCATATTTAGATAGGTTTTTATCCGATCCAGTTAACCTAAATGCAAAACAGCAATTTTCATATTCAAAACCTATTAAGCTTTCAATATTAGTATTTGTATCGTTATCTTTTTTAAGCCTGGCAATAAATTTAAATCTTGCACTTAAATTAATGTTTGTAAATATTTCTGAGTAATCTAGGCGGGTATTAAAATCTCCAGATATTCTTCTGTATCTTTTTGCGTATCCAAGGGATCCTAATTCTTTTATTTTTTGAGCGAAGGTTATTCCTGCCATAGGAACTTTGCTATGACCATTTAAATACCCTGCATATGAAGTTAGAGTAGTATTTTTATTGGGCATCCACTTGGATATCCCTATAACAGGACCATCATGCCTTGAATCTACCTCCTTATAATCTGAATCTATATTCATAGGGCTTAGCCATAATTTTCTATTTTCAAGATAGATTTTTTTTGAAATTGTAAGTTCAAATTTCTCCATTGAGCCTTCAAGTTTTTTATATTTCACACTCAATGTATAAAACTTTTGATCGCCAATTCTATCCATTCCTGAAAACCTTTCATTGCTGAATAAGTTATTATCCACGCTTAGCTCATCTGTATCGAAGATCGGATTGTTTGATTGTTCTTTGTAACCTGTATAGCCAATTAATAGTCTTGGCTCAATTATTGAAATATTTGAATCAATTTTCTTGATAAATATAGAGCTGATATCAATTAAGAGATTGGGGATATTTACATTGTTGGGTTTTTTGGATTGATTCGTTAAGTCGTAGTTAATGCTTTTTAATCCCACTTCTCCTTTAATATTTATTCCATTGATGTGCATTTGCTTTAGTAGGGATAAATCAGAATATATTCTAGAGCCCTCAACGGGGTTTTTTATCACCACAGGATATTGCCCATCTGTAGATTGATATCCAAAATAACCATGCAATAAGCCTGATTTAAATCTAGATATATTGATCCGTTGATTGACTAATAGCCCGTCAAGATTTTTTGAAAAATGAATATCAACGGATGGTGATTTAGAATATCCATTGGTAAGAATAGGATTAAGGGTTTGATACCCCTGATGCTCTATATTAATTAGAGTATTATTAAATCTAGATGTTAGTAATATGTTTTGGTTAAGATTTTGGCTTCTCTGATTGGCAATGCTAGTTATTTCTCCAGGAATATCCCTTAAAAATAAGCTATCTGAAGCTTTGGCCCAATCTATATGAATTTTGGAAGATTCTAGATCATAGGTATCTTTAATATTAAATGCCCATCTAGAGGAGGTATCGCCAAGACCTTGTTTTAGAAACTCATCATCACTATTAAAAAATAAAAAATCTAGATTTCTTAAATTGTTCTTTAGTCCGTGAGCCAGGCGAAAATTAGCCTCTATTCCTGAGCCACGGTTAGCAATATTTCTAGGAGCTATAGTAATGTCTGATTTTTTAGATAAGACCTTGTAGTAAGGGATCATAAAATCAAGACCATCGGATGAATAAGAGATAGATGGCTCTAAAAAACCAGACATTCTTTCTTCGGATGTTGTAAATGGAACGTACGGGAATCTAATAAATGTTTTACCCATAGCTTGAATGGATACATTTTTTGCAAGACCTCTTTGTGATTTGGAGTCTAACGTAATTTTTTGTGCTTTCAGCGCCCATCCTTTTTTTGGATCAGCGCAAGAGGTCATGAAGGCGTTATCAAGAGTTATCTTATTTTCCAATGAGCCAATTAACTTATCAAAGTTAAGAATTAAACCTTTTTGATTTAAATAAGTTTGCCCATTCCTTAGTTCAATATATTTATCTTCTTTATTAAAAGAGCCATCTTCTGCACCAAAGTAAAAGTCATCTAAAAATATATTACCCTGGCCTGAGAATGTTATTAAGCCATTGCTTTTATCTATACTTGCTTTACCAGCTTTCAATAGACCTTCAGGAAAATCTAATTCAACATTTCCTTTCAATATTAATTTGTTATCTTCTGTAATTTCAAATTTTTCAGAATTAACTTTCAGGCTTTCACCTTCAATAGTGGTTCCTATGTAAGGGTTGTAAACCAGGCAAGCATTAATATTAGAATTAGGAGATTTTACCAATACAGAGTCAATAAAATAAGCTCCGATAGCCGTATTTGGTGTGGCAATGCTCGCTAAAGAGCAAATTATTAGGAAAGTCCTTTTCATAGATATATTTTATACCTCTTAGCTTTGAAAGCGTATTTTATGAAAAGTTCTATTTTTTATAAGAATTTATGTATTCTTCCAATTGATATAGATGATCTTTTCCAAAAAATATTTGGTCATCAAAAAAGAATGTAGGAACTCCAAATGCCCCTCTTGCAACCGCATCATCTGTATTAGAAATTAACTCATCTTTGCACTCTTGAGAGCTAGCTATATTAAAAATAGCATCGGCATCAATATTACTTTCAATTAAAGTATTTTTAAGAACATCTAGATCCGATAAGTTTTTATCTTGCTCCCACATCGCAGAAAGAATGCAGTTGAGATATTCATCAAAAATATTAAGTTGTTGAGCTGCAAGCGCTCCTCTTTGAGCTTGAACGGTATTTTGTGGAAAATTCGAATTAAATTTATATTTTGTTAAATTATGTTGTTTAATAAATCTTCCAATTTCAATAAATTGGTAGTTATTTTTATTTTTAATATCAGCAAAAGCTACAAAGGGTGGTTGATTGCCAGATAACTTCATAATGCCGCCAAGCAAACAAGGAACGTAATTGAACTTAACTCCAGTTCTTTTTTCAAATTCTGGAATCAAATGATGGGCAAAATAAGCATTAGGGCTTACAAAATCAAATATAAAGTCTACTTTCATTTTTTCCTACAATTTTGTAAAGTGAAGTAAATTATTAAACACGCAAATGAAAGATTTTTCAAAGTATTCAGCAATTATTATTGGCGCAGGAGATGCCACCGGCTCGGCATTAACCAAGAAATTTGCTAAAGAGGGTTACCAAGTATGTCCGGTAAGAAGACCAAGGAATATAGATAAGCTAGAAAAACTTTGCAGAGAAATTAATGACTCAGGAGGCTCTGCAAAAGCATTTGGCATTGACGCAAGAGATGAAGATTCCATAGTTAGTTTATTTAAAGAGGTTGAAGAGACTATTGCTCCTATAGATGTGGTTATTTTTAATCCTGGTGCAAATGTTTATTACCCAATCGAAGATACCACTGCGAGGGTTTTTAAAAAGGTCTGGGAAATGGCAGCCTATGGCGGCTTTCTATCAGGAAGAGAAGCTGCAAAATATATGAAAAAAAGAGGTGAGGGCAGTATTTTATTTACAGGTGCCACTGCATCTTTAAGAGGAAGCTCAGGTTTTTCAGCCTTTGCTAGTGCTAAATTTGCTTTAAGAGCAGTTGCTCAAAGTATTGCAAGAGAATTAGGCCCCCTTGGTATTCATGTTGCTCATTTCATTATTGATGGGGCTATAGATACCGCATTTATAGAAGAGAATTTTCCAGATAGATACGCACTAAAAGAAAAAGACGGTATCCTAGTACCTGAGGAAATAGCAGAAGCATATTGGAGTATCCATATTCAGCATAGAAGTGCGTGGACGCATGAATTAGATTTACGCCCATATATGGAAACATTTTAATAGAAGTTAATAAGGAAAATAATATGAGCTTAAAAGATAAGGTAATTTTTATATCAGGTGGCAGTAGAGGAATTGGTTTAGCAATGGCAAAAAAAGCTGCACAGGATGGAGCTAAAATAGTGGTTGCCGCTAAAACAGCAGACCCTCATCCTAAGCTTGAAGGTACTATTTATACAGCAGCAGATGAAATTATTGAAGCGGGCGGGGATGCCCTTCCTATTGTTTGTGATATACGAAGTGAAGACAATGTAAGGGATGCTATAAATAAATCGGTTGAGCATTTTGGAGGCATCGACATACTTATTAATAATGCATCGGCCATACAGCTAACGAATGTTAATGATACTGAAATGAAACGTTATGACTTAATGCATCAGATTAATGGCAGAGGTACCTATATGGTAAGTAAATACTGCTTACCTCATTTATCAAAGGCCTCAAATCCACATATTTTAAATCTTTCACCACCATTGGATATGAGTCCAAAATGGTTTGCTAATTCGGTTGCTTACACAATGGCTAAATACACTATGAGTATGTGTGTGTTAGGAATGGCAGAGGAATTTAAAGAAAAAGGCATTGCTGTAAATGCGCTATGGCCTAGAACAGCTATCGCTACAGCTGCTGTTCAAAATCATCTTGGTGGAGATGAAATTATGAGATTATCAAGAAATGTCCATATCATGGCTGATGCAGCTTATGAAATTTTAACAAAAGACTCTAAATCTTTTACTGGTAATTTTTGCATAGATGATTTGGTTCTACATGCAGCTGGAATTAAAGATTTTACTAAATATGCAAATGTTCCTTTTGGCGAGTTAATGCCAGACTTTTTTGTTCCGGATGATACCCCATTGCCAGAAGAGGTAAAAAACAGTTAATTTGAAAGAATCTGAAGTAATACAAATAGCTGGAGAATGCGGTTTTTCAGTTAATAAGGCTGAGGCTCTTAAGTTAGAAGCTAGCGGAAGGCAGTATCACAGAGTACAACTAGATTCAGGCGAAACAAAGGTGTTATGTTACTTAAACCCAGACAAAGGTACGCATACAAAATTTCTCCATATTTCTAATTTTCTTTCCACGCTTGGTATAAGATCTCCGAAAGTTATTTTCTCTAACGATAGTTTGGGTATAACCATTCAAGAAGATTTAGGAGATATTTCTCTAATAGATATAGACACATCTTTAATAAAGCATCATGTGTTGATTCATAAATCTCTAAGCCTTTTATCTCAATTACAGACTGCCAATATTCCTCAGATTCCTAAATTAGATCAAGATAGTCTGCACGATCAAATGAATCAATTAAGTAGTATTTTTCTAAAAGATTTTCTATCACTTGAGCCTCATCCAGATCTATTCAAGCTTCAGAAAGAAGCTGTTGAAAAACTTTTAGACCAGCCTTGGATGAATTGTCATTTTGATTTTGAAAGAAGAAATCTTATTTTAGATACAAATAATAAAGTTGCTGTTATCGATCATCAAGATTTATGTATAGGCCCTGTTGGCATTGACTTAGCAGGATTATTAATAGATCACTACATAAAATATTCAGATGAAATGATTTCTGAATCTCTAAATAATTACAGCAATTACATGAGCCTTGACCTTGGCTCAAAAGATATCTACGAATGGGTTAGATGGGGCGCTATTCAAAGAAATATGCGAATACTTGGAACCTTAAGTAGAATTTATCTTGAGCATGAAAGATCGTTTAGGTTAAAAGATTTATCTATGATTTTAGACAATCTAATTGAGTTAATCCCAGAAAATAATTATGAATCTTTAAAACAATTTTTATCTAGGGATGTTAGATCTCAACTATCTATTAAGATGACCCAAATATGAAAACCATGATTCTTGCAGCTGGCTATGGGAGGAGACTTCTTCCTTTAACCCAAGAAATACCAAAACCTTTATTGCTAGTCGGTAGGAAAACCTTAATACAAAGAAATATAGAAATATTACTAGACAGCGGCTTTAATGATTTGGTAATAAATACATCATATCTAGGTCATATGATTAACAATCATGTAACTAAAAATTTCCCATTAGCTAATATTCAATTTTCTGAAGAGGCTGAGCCCCTTGGAACCGGCGGTGGAATTTTAAAAGCTTTAGATTTACTTGGGAAAGAACCTTTTTTATTGGTTAATGCCGATTTATGTCATGAAATAAATATTAAAAATTTTAATCAAGACACTCAATTTGCTCATCTTGTAGGGGTAGCAAACCCTGACCATAATCTTGATGGTGATTTTTCATTAGATGGAGATAAGGTGGTGATAAAAAAAAATAAGAATGATTTAACTTGGAGTGGAATATCAGTTATTAATCCTGCTATTTTTGATAATTTAAAAGTAAGAGAGAGCTCTTTTGAAATTTGGGATTCTGTTTTAAAAGAACACATAGAAAACGGAACAGTTACCGGGGAACTTTCTCAAAAAAATTGGGTAGATACTGGCACTATTGACCGCCTAGAACTTGCTAATAATATATTTAAAGACGAAAATTAGACTATGAGTGAATCAAAATACATAATTGCACCATCAATATTGGCTTCTAATTTTGCAACCTTGGGGGAAGAGGTTGTAACTGTTCTTGAGGCAGGAGCTGACTGGATCCATTTTGATGTTATGGATAATCATTATGTGCCTAACTTAACAATTGGACCTATGGTTTGTAAGTCTTTAAGAGACTATGGGGTAAAAGAGTTCATAGATGTTCATTTAATGGTTGATCCTGTTGATGACTTAGCCCAAAGCTTTATAAAAGCAGGTGCAGATTTAATAAGCTTTCATCCTGAGGCATCAAAACATGTCCATAGATCTATTCATGCCATCAAAGATCAAGGGTGTAAAGCAGGGTTAGCATTTAACCCAGCAACCCCGCTTCATGTCCTTGAGAATGTTTTAGAGGAATTAGATTTAGTTTTAATAATGAGTGTTAATCCAGGCTTTGGAGGGCAGTCCTTTATACAAAGTTCTCTAGATAAAATTGCTCAGGTAAGAAAAATGATTGATGATTCTGGTAAAGATATTCGCCTTGAGGTAGACGGCGGAATTAATAATGAAACTATTAGTCTTGCTTCTGCTGCAGGTGCCGATACTTTTGTAGCTGGCTCCGCAATCTTTAATACGGATAATTATGAGCAGACCATTACAGCACTTCGTTCAAAGATCGTTTAAATTCTTTATATATATATTATTTGCTTCAGGGATTAATGCATCTGAAATTATCCCCATTGAAGATTATCTATCTGAACTCGAAATTGCTAGTAACTATCAAGATAGAAGAAAGGGTTTAATGTTTAGAGAAGAATTGTCCGAGGATTTTGGAATGATTTTTGCTTGGGATTCAAAGAAGATTCAATGCATGTGGATGAGAAACACATTGGTTCCTTTGAGCGTGGCCTATATGGATAATACCGGTGAGATTATAGATATTTATGATATGGTGCCTTTATCTAAAACGTCGGTGTGCTCTAAAAAACCTGCTTTATATGCTTTAGAAGTTAATAAAGGCTGGTTTGAGAAAAAGGGTATTAGAGTTGGCGATATTTTAACTATAGATAAAATTTTACAAAATGATTAGTAAAAAACAATTTCAAGAATATGTAGATCAAGGGTTTACTATTATTCCTCTTTCTAAAGAAATTTCTCTGGAAGGGGCTTCTCCTTTAAGTATATATTCAAAAATAGCTAATAAAACTAATACTTTTTTATTAGAGTCAGTTGAAGGCGGAGAGAAGTGGGCCCAGTATTCAATTATTGGCATCGACTGTCTTGATTCAATTAAGGTTGCCGGCGATATAGTTGAAACTAAAACTAACTCTATTATTTCATCGTTTCAATCTGCAGACCCTTTAAATGAAATTAGGAAGTTGACCGGTTCTCACAAAGCTCCAGAAATAGAAGGTTTGCCTAGATTTTATGGTGGCTATGTAGGTTTTTTTGCATATGAGAGTGCTCAGTACGCAGAAAAAAGAATTGCGGATCTTGTGCACAAGGATTCAAAATTTAAAGAACATATGCCCGAGATATATCTTGTTAAAGCAGAGAAACTCATTGTTTACGATAATATCAATAAAACCACTCAAATTATTCTCAACATAGATCCTTTAAAAACTTCTTACGAGGAAGCTTTAAGCGATATAGAAAATATTACTGCTATTTTAAATATTGATATTAGTCTCCCTGACCTTAGTTTTAAAACCCCAGCAGGTGAAAAGACTTTCGATTCTAATTTTTCTAAAGAGAGTTATCTTCAAGCCGTTGATGTGATTAAAAATTATATTGAAGAGGGTGATGTAATGCAGGTTGTCTTGGCTCAAGATTTCTTTTTGCCTTTTCAAGCAAACCCATTTGATTTATATAAAGCATTAAGAGATCTGAATCCATCTCCATATATGTATTACCTTGATCTTGATGAATGCCAGGTTGTGGGAGCATCACCAGAAATATTAATTAGACTCGAGGATGGCCAGGTCACACTTCGACCTATAGCAGGCACAAGAAAAAGAGGAAAAGATTCTCAAGAAGATTTAGTTAACCAAAAAGATCTATTAAATGATCCTAAAGAAATTGCAGAGCATCTTATGTTAATAGACCTAGGAAGGAATGATGTTGGTAGAGTTTCCAAAATGGGGTCCGTCAAAGTTACCGATAAGATGATTATTGAAAAATATTCACATGTAATGCATATCGTCTCTAATGTAGTTGGAGATTTATCTGAAGACTTGGACTATATCGATGCTCTGAAAGCAACATTACCAGCGGGAACTTTATCAGGAGCACCTAAGATACGGGCAATGCAAATTATTAACGAGCTTGAGCCTAGCTCCAGAGGAATTTATGGTGGTGCAATTGGCTATATTTCATGGAACGGGGATATAGATACAGCAATAGCCATAAGAACAGCTGTTATAAAAGATAATATTATTCATGTGGGAGCTGGTGCTGGAATTGTTGCTGACTCTATACCTGAGAATGAATGGCTAGAATGCAAACAAAAGGCTAAAGTTTTCTTAGATGCTATAGAGATGATTTCATGATCTTAGTTCTAGATAATTATGATAGTTTTACATACAACCTAGTTCACTATATTGGTGACTGCGGAGAAGAGGTTTTAGTGGTCAGGAACGATGAAATTTCTATTGAAGAAATCAATCATTTAAACCCAAAAAAGATTGTTATTTCACCTGGCCCTTGTACTCCAAATGAAGCAGGGATTTCAATAGAGCTGATTAAATCTTCATCAGTACCCTTATTGGGTGTTTGCTTAGGTCATCAGGCTATTGGAGCTGCTTTTGGTGGAAATATTATTAAAGCCCCTGAAATATTTCATGGCAAACTTTCAACCGTTAAGCATAATCAAGAGGGTTTATTTAAAGATATAGCAAATCCTTATTCGGTGGTTAGGTACCATAGTCTAATTATTGAAAAAGATTCTTTGCCTGAAGAGTTAGAAATTACAGGAGTCTTAGATGATAATTCAGATATCATTATGGCAGTTCAACATAAAGAAAGACCTATTTACGGAGTGCAATTTCATCCTGAGTCTATTGAGACCGATTACGGTATGAAACTTATAGAAAATTTTTTAGCATTATGATTCAAGATATTCTTAAAAAACTAAAAGCAAAAAAAGACCTTCAAGCAGAGGAAATGCAAAATGCTGTTCAAAGCATTATGACAGGCGAGGTCGAAGATACTGATATAGAAACCTTTCTTATTGCGTTAAACAATAAGGGTATTAAAGAGCCTGAAATAACTGCGGCTGCATCTGTAATGAGAGAGAAGTCACTAAAATTTAATATAGGAGATGGCACACATATTGATACATGTGGAACAGGTGGTACAGGATTACATACATTTAACTGTTCTACGGCATCTTCTTTTGTTGCAGCAGCTGGAGGCGCTTCAATTACAAAACACGGCAATAAAGCAATCTCTAGTAAATCAGGCAGTGCTGATTTTTTAACAGCAGCTGGAGCAGATATTACGCATGACAGAGAGAAGCTAGTAAAGGTTTTTGAACAAGTAGGGTTTGTATTTTTATTTGCACCTTTACATCATGAGTCGATGAAATATGTAATGCCTGCAAGACAGCGCATTGGACAGAAAACAATATTTAATCTTTTAGGCCCTCATACAAATCCATGCGGAGCAAAAAGACAAGTCATCGGCGTTTATGATAAAAAGCTACTTAAGACCTTTTCATCAGTAGCAAAAAACCTTGATATGGAGCATGTCTTAGTTGTTCATGGAGATGATGGGTTGGACGAAATATCCATAACAGGACCTACGCAAATATCAGAGCTAAAGAAATACAGGATTAACCAATATTCAATATCACCAAAAGATTTTGGCTTATCTAATGCCACCATGGATGAAATTACAGCCCAATCTCCAGATGACAGCTTGAGGTTGGTAAGAGAAGCTTTTTCAGGAGAGCAATCAGCCGTTCAAGACATGATTGCACTTAATGCTGGAGCAGGATTGTATATAGCCAGGAAAGTTGATTCTATAGCTGACGGCGTTGAGTTAGCATTTACTTTAATGAATAACGGCAAAGCAGCAGATAAATTGGCTGCATATGTGAGGGTATCGAATCTCTAATGACTATTCTTGATGACATTGTAAAAAACACTAAAGAAAAGCTCATTCATAAGAAAGAAGTACTTTCCCTTGAGGATATTAAATCCAAACTCAAAAACCTTAACTTGCCGAAAGGAGCATTTAAGGAAAATCTGATCAATAAAGATCAAGCTATTATTGCAGAGATAAAAAAAGCTTCGCCTAGTGCAGGTATTATTTCTGAAGACTTTAATCCTATTGAAAAAGCTAAAGAATATGAAAATCTAGGAGCTTCAGCATTATCAATTCTTACAGAAGAAGATTTTTTTCAAGGCAGCAACCAATTTCTAATAGATGTTAAAGTCATAACAAAACTTCCAATTATTAGAAAGGACTTCATGGTTGATGAATATCAAATCTACGAAGCAAAACTTATTGGAGCTGACTGTATTTTATTAATTGCCAGTATTCTTTCGGATGAAGAAATAACCCAATTTGCAAATCTTGCAGAAACTTTAGAACTAGATTATATAATCGAAGTTCACGACGAAGAGGAGCTAAGACGAGTAGAGCATTTTGAACAAGCAATGATCGGAGTGAATAACAGAAATCTCAAAACTTTTGAGGTTGATTTAAACAATTCAATAAATCTTAAGAAATTATTTAAGGGCGATAATATTTTTATTGCTGAATCAGGTATTAAAAATCAAAATGATGTTGATAGATTAAAACAGCATGATATCCATACATTTCTTATCGGTGAAAGCTTAATGAAAGGAGATTTTGCTTGAAATTAAGGGAGTGGCAAGAGAAAGCATTTCCGTTATGGTGGGCTAAAAAAAGAGGCATCATTAAAGTTGTCACCGGAGGCGGTAAGACTATTTTTGCTATCCACTGTTTAACCAAATATCTTGAAGAAAACCCATCCAATTCAATATTAATTGTTGTTCCGTCTATAGCTTTATTAGATCAATGGTATGAGGGCATGTCACAAAATTTTAATACTAAAGATATAGCGCTTAATGGGGGCGGCGAACAACTTGAAAAAGTTACCAAAATTTGTATTACCACTATAGATTCAGTTAAAAATATTATTGATAAAATTGATGCAAAAAACACCCTGCTGATAGTAGATGAGTGTCACAAAATAGGAACTGAGAAAAGGGGAGAGATGCTAACTAATAACTGGCATGCCACCTTAGGGTTATCAGCTACTCCAGAAAGAGATTATGACGATAATTTTTATATTATTATCATGAAGATACTCGGAGATATTATTTTTGATTATGACTACATTGATGCTAGAGAAGACGATGTAATAGTTTCCTTCAAACTTTTATATGCTTATGCTGAGATGACCTCAGATGAAGATGATAAGTATGAAAAGTTTACAAAAAATATTCGTAGAAGAGCTGCAACTATTGGCGGCAATGATATGAATGATTATCCGCTGAAGATGCTTATTTTTAATAGAGCAAGATTGGTAAAGAATTCTAAAAACCGTATTCCGGCTGGAGTAGAATTAATACAAAAGTATAAAAGAGAGAGCTGGATTGTTTTTACAGAAAATAAAAAACAAGCTAAAGAATTCAATAAAATTATAAACAAGAAAGGCTTTAAATCGGGTATTTACAATACAGATCTTAATGACGAAGAAAGACTACAAAATTTAACCGCATTTAAAAATAGAGAATTGAATGTTCTAGTTAGTTGCACAGCATTAGATGAAGGTTTTGATATGCCTGAAGCTGATGGAGCTATGATACTGAGCGCCTCCTCATCAAAAAGACAGCGTATTCAAAGAATGGGCCGAGTACTTAGAATAACGGCAAATAAAGAGAATGCTCTTATTGTTACTGTCTATTCTTCACGAACTGAGTATGACAAATTATGGGAAGAGTCAAAGCGTTATAAGATTGAAGGCGTACCTGTCAAATGGCAGCAAATGAAATAATACTGCCCAGTAAGATATATTAAGCTACTTAAAATTTATACCTAAAATTTGTAGAAAAAGACTGATTTGATTTATCAGATATATCTGGCGGGTCGTTATCCATTACATTGGCAAATCTTAGTTCAATTATAAATTTATCAGAGATCGGCATGTTTAATGAGATTAAAAAAGATGCCTTGTAATCTGAACTAAATTTATTCAGAGAGGGTTGGTAAAATAAGGAAGTAGATAAGTAATTAGTATTTTGAAGAAGTACTTCTTTGTAGAGGTACAGATTCAGCCTTTCGGTGCTCTTATTTATGCTTAACAAACTTTCTTCTTTTTCTTGAAGGAGGCTAAGTCCAATTTTGTATTGATTGGGGGCATCAAATCTTAGACCAAAGCCCAAAAGGTCCCTTTTTTTATATGATTGAAAGGGATTTTCACTTGATTGAATATAAGCCTCAAAATTATATTTTTTATCGGATTTTAATAAAAATCTAGCATGAAAGAATAAAGACTCTCCTTCAATTTTATTATCTTTAGCTCTTTCCGATTTATTAAAAGTAAATAATGACTCTAAATTTTCATTATTTTTTGTGTAAGATAAATTGAATTCATATTCATCCCTCTCTTCATTTCCTCTTGATCCATCAAATGATATTCCAGCTGATTTAAAAACACCTATTTCTCCAGAGTGTCTTAGGCTCTCAATACTGACAATTGGCTGGGAAATTACAAGAGGCGATATAACAATTGTTAAAACAACATATAGTATTTTTTTCATTTGATTTATTTTTAAAGTTTAAATATAAGCGCTGGTCGATGTCATAACTTTTGCAGTTAGCGACATAATTTTTTTGGTAGGAGTTTGGAGGCTCTCCCCGCCATTTTCTGAGGCTTGTTGAGCATGAAGATCCTCATCTTCTCTCATAGTTTTTAGAATTTCTATCGTTTCTAAATCATTGCCTGAAATTTTTTCTAAATGCTTATCTATATGGGCTACAACCTGTTTTTCAGTTTCTTCAACAAACCCTAAACTTGTTTTCTCACCAAGGTTTCCAAATATAGCTCCAATAGCGAAAGACCCAGCATACCAAACAGGGTTAAAAATTGACCCTCTGCCATTGAGTTCCTCAAGTCTTTTTTTGCACCAAATAAGGTGATCAGTTTCCTCTTCTCCAGCTTCAATTAGGTGCTTTTTAATTTCTGGATCTTTGCAGACCATTGCCTGTCCTCGATAAAGAGCCTGAGCTGCTACTTCACCAGCCAAATTAATTCGCATAAGTTGAATTGAGATATTCTTTTCTTTTTGGCTAAGTTTTTCTGTATTATTTTCAATTGATGACGCTGGATAAGATCTACCCGTACCTGTTTTTTTATTTGATAGTGTTTTTAATGCAATATCGCACTCGTTAACAATATTATCTAAAAAGCTCATTTAATCCCTTTAAAACCTATGTCTTTTCTATGGAAAGAGCCATCAAATGACACCATGCTAACAAGATCGTAAGCTTTTGATTGAGCTTCTTTTAAATCAACACCCAAGGCTGTTGCGCAAAATACTCTTCCGCCAGAAGTAAGAACTTTTCCATCAACTAACTTTGTTCCAGCGTGAAATAATTTTATCTCATCATTATTCTTATTATTCAAATTAACTTCTTTATCTGATGAATAGTTTTCAGGATAACCTTCCGAGGCAATAACAACTCCACAAGAATGTTTCTCAGTCCAATCTATCTGGTATGAATCTAGATCATCATTAATAGCAGCAAGACATAGTTCAACTAAACTCGACTTCAATCTCAATAAAATAGGTTGAGTTTCTGGATCGCCAAAACGGCAATTAAATTCTAAGACTTTCAGATCTCCATTTTTAATCATCAAGCCGGCATATAAAAAACCAAGATAAGGCGAGCCCTCGGAAATTAGACCAGCCATGGTCGGTTTCATGACCTGATCAATAATTTTTTTATGAATATGCTCATCAATAATTGGGGCAGGGGAGTAAGCGCCCATACCACCAGTATTCAAACCAACATCGCCTTCACCAACGGCTTTGTGATCTTGACTGGTTGCTAGTGGGATAATTTTATCTTTACTTACCACAGCTATAAAACTTGCCTCCTCGCCTTCAAGAAAATCCTCTATAACAACCCTGCTTCCTGCCTCGCCAAATGCCTGATCTTTAAAAATACTATCTAAAGCTGCAAGAGCCTCATCTTTGTTAGCGCAAATGATAACGCCTTTCCCAGCAGCTAATCCGTCAGCTTTGACCACTGTTGGATATTCAATTTTATCAAGATAGTTTTTTGACGAATCGTAATTATCAAATGAAGCATATGCCGCAGTTGGTATTCCGTATTTAATGAAGAAGTCCTTTGAAAATGTTTTAGACCCTTCAAGTTGAGCCGCTGCCTGAGAAGGACCAAAGGTATTTATTCCTTTACTTTGTAAATAATCAGTCATTCCATTAACAAGAGGTTGCTCAGGCCCAATAATTACTAAGCCTATATCTTCTTCCTTGCAGAAACCTTCAATTGCATCAAAGTTATTGGCATCAATAAATATATTAGTAATTTTTTGTTCTAGAGCTGTTCCAGCATTACCGGGACAAACAAAAACATTAGTTACAGATTTATCTTGTGCTGATTTCCAAGCCAATGCATGCTCTCTTCCACCCGAGCCAATAATAAGAACTTTCATTAGTGTCTGAAGTGCCTGGTATTAGTAAATACCATTGCAATATCGTTTTCATCAGCAGCAGCTATAATCTCTTCATCTCTTATTGAGCCTCCGGGTTGAATGATTGCAGCAATGCCGCTTGATGCAGCTTTATCAATACCATCCCTAAAGGGAAAAAATGCATCAGATGCCATCACCGCACCTTTTACTTCCAAGCCTTCTTGTTTAGCTTTAAGATTTGCAATATCTGCACTTATGACACGACTCATCTGGCCAGCGCCAATAGCAATAGTCTGCTTATTGCAAACGTAAACAATAGCGTTACTTTTAACGAACTTGGCAACTCTCCATGCAAACATAAGGTCATCAAGCTCCTTGGCAGTAGGCTCTCTTTTAGTTACACATTTTAAATCTTCCCTAGGAACAATAAAGGTATCGTCACTTTGTATTAAAATACCACCAGATACTTTCTTAATAACTCCTGGGTATGGGTTGTCTTGGACGAGGTCTGCTTTTAAAACTCTAACATTCTTCTTTTTGGCAAATTCAGCCAAGGCACCTTCTTCATAATCAGTAGCAATAATTACTTCGACAAACTGGCGGCTATTTATTTCTTGAGCTGTCTTGGTATCAAGCGTTCGATTAAGGGCAATAATTCCTCCAAAAGCAGATGTAGGATCAGTTTTAAAGGCTAGGTCATATGCCTCAAAAATAGATTTAGCTTCAGCAACACCGCATGGATTTGCATGTTTTACAATTACACATGCAGGCTCATCAAAAGCTCTGACGCATTCCCAGGCAGCATCAGCATCAACAATATTATTATAAGAAAGTTCTTTTCCTTGAAGGATGTCAGCATTAGCAATATTTTTATGCTTTAGATTAGAAAAAGTAAATAGATTTGCTCTTTGATGAGGGTTTTCTCCGTATCTTAGAGAGACACTCTTTTCAATATCGTAGTCAGGGATGCCATTAACTTGGTCGCCCTTAAGATAGTTTGAAATAGATAAGTTGTAGTCAGCCATAAGTTGAAAAACTTTTTGAGATAACTCTTTCCTAAATTCATATGAAATGCCATTTTCATTTTTCCACTCCTCAATCAGTCTTGAGTAATCATTGGGGTTGGATACTACAGCAACATCTTTAAAGTTCTTAGCAGCAGATCTGATCATAGTAGGGCCGCCGATATCTATTTTCTCTATAGCCTCCTCGAACGAACAACCCTGAGCAATTGTTTCTTTAAATGGATAAAGATTAACAATTACTAAATCTATCGTTTCATAGCCTCTTTCTTGGAGAACCTCTAAATCTTTATCTCTGCGAGCAAGTATCCCAGCATGGATTTTTGGATGAAGTGTTTTTACTCTTCCATCCATCATCTCCTCAAAGCCCGTAAAGTCTGAAACTTCAATGACTTCGGACGTTAATTCTTTTATTGCTTTATAAGTTCCGCCTGTAGAAAGTATCTTTACATTCTCAGAAATAAGAAATGATATAAGTTCATATAACCCAGATTTATCTGAAAGGCTGATAAGGGCTGTTTTTGGTTTAATTGAGTGCATTATTTTATGTTATATTTTTTTAATTTAGTTCTTAGTGTAGTTCTGTTCATGCCCAGTATTCTCGAGGCTTTGGACTGATTATTATTTGCAAAACTCATTACCGAATTTAATAACGGCGGCTCAATTTCATTTAAAACCAATTGATAAACATCAATAGGCATATTTTTTTGATCTAGCTGAGCAAAATATCTTTTCATAGCTTTTCTAACCTCATCTTTAAGAGGTTTCTTAGAATAGTTATCAAATGATTTTTTTTTATTTCCCAAGACTAACGATTTATTAAAAAGAAATATAAGTTTACAGTTGTTTAAAAATTGCTCAATAGTTTTCTAAAGATTTATGGTAGTTTTTTTACTGCCCTCAATAGAAAATGATTTAGGAGCTCCATTCTCTAGTCGTATTTTTGTAAGTGATGTGTAATCAGGGTGAAAATGAAGAAGGTTGGGATGTTTTGCTAGCTCTCCAACAAGAGCATTTATAACCATAAAATGAGAAAAGATAATGGTATCTTTATTCATTCCAAAGATTTCTTTTATTATGTTCATCCTCCAGGTTGTAACTTCTTCTGAAAGTTTATTTATTTCTTCCTTCATCGTGCTGGTCAGCCACTGTTTTTTTTCACTGGCCTCTATATTTCCTGAAGGAATCTCTGAAAAGATATTATTGATTAAAAGCTCTTTGTTGAATTTTTTTATTA
>Ga0209711_10000770_pt1 | contig 32792 bp, 27 predicted proteins | sample ArcticOcean_MG_C_7_FD_187441 | JGI IMG/M metagenome (GOLD analysis project Ga0209711, IMG submission 187441) | Marine microbial communities from western Arctic Ocean - ArcticOcean_MG_CB11_88 (SPAdes) (version 2) | ecosystem: Environmental > Aquatic > Marine > Oceanic | place: Arctic Ocean...
GCTAATGCAGTTTAATGATAATAAACAAAAAGAAGACACACAGCTCGAATTTAAAGAAAAAAAACAGAGTTCTTTAAATTGGAATCATAAGCATTATATTCCCACAGATCCCCACATTGAAAGACTACGAAAACTTACCAGTAGACTGATAGAAGAGAAGATGCTTAGTGAACTTAAAGTAGACGCCATAAAAGCTCGTTACGATCAATCAGGAGAAATTAAAATAGAACTTACGAATTTACCTAAATGAATTTATTTTTAAATTTTCGCTCTAATTAGAAATTTATAAGTTCAAGAATGCATAATTTTTTAGCATCCATTGAATTTGGCGTTTATTCAGAAAAAGCTATTCTCTTCCTCGTTTTAATTTCTAGTCTATGCGTGCACGAATGGGCTCACGCTAAAACTGCTGATAAACTTGGTGATCCACTCCCAAGAAAACAGGGTAGGGTAACGCTCGACCCACGTTCTCATATTGATCCAATAGGCTCAATTTTACTTCCAGCAATCATGATCTTTATTTCCCCAGGGTTCGCCATTTTCGGTTGGGGAAAACCGGTCCAAATTTCTCTACCGAATGAAAAAACAAGAAAGCGAGATGATATTCTAATTACTCTTGCTGGTCCACTGTCAAACCTAGCAATTGCATTTTTTGCTGTACTCTTTTTTTCAATTTGGGGAACTTTTGCCCCTATATCGAAAAGTTTCATGTCCATTCTTTTTATTATCGTGAACTTAAATTGCCTATTATTTCTTTTTAATTTAATCCCCATTCCCCCCCTTGATGGTTCCCATCTTTTAAAAAACGCTTTTAATATGAGCCCATCGATTTATTACAAACTTTCAAAATATGGCTTCGTTTTTTTACTCATCTTAATTAATTTACCCATATTTAATACAATCTTATTTCAGTCGCTAAATACAATGATGAGTTTTTTCTTCGGCATTTTCTCGCAAATTTCTCATTAAGTATTTAAACATTTCAAATGCGAAGCATTGCCACATTTAAGGAAGAAAAACTCGCCCTCCGTTTTTGGAATTATCTACAAGGTGAGGGAGTGGAGTGCTCATTGGAAGAAGACGGGAGCGATACTTGGGCTATTTGGGTAATTGATGAAGAAAAGATTCCCTCGGCTATTCAATCTTTTGAAAAATTTAAAGAAACTCCCGAAGATTCCAAGTTTAATAGCACAGTCAAGACTGACCCAAAACCAAGTCAAAAAAGTCTGATTACCTCTGAATTTAAGTCACGATTCAAAAGTTATAATTTAAGAGAAAAATGGCAAAAACAAGACCGGTCTCCCGGGATGATTTCTCTTTCAATAATTATATTTTCAGTGGCAATTTTCCTAGTTAGCGGGATGGGTAAAAATTCTGATATTGTCAGCAAATTGCTAATTTCTGAAAAAATGGATGGTTCGTTAAGTGAAGTATTCGAAGGGCAAGTTTGGCGAATAGTGACTCCAATTTTTTTACATTTTGGATTATTCCATATTCTGTTTAATATGTTTTGGTTACACGACCTAGGGAGTCAGATAGAAAAAAGAAAAGGCTCACCATTCATAATTCTGTTTGTTTTAGCTACTGCTATAATTTCTAATTTAACTCAATTTAAGTTTGGCGGCCCCGGCTTTGGAGGTATGTCTGGGGTAGTTTATGCTCTCTTTGGTTATGTGTGGATCAAGAGTAGATTTGATCCAGGGGATGGCCTATTTATTAATCAGTCCACCGCACTTATTATGTTAGCTTGGTTTTTTCTCTGTTTTTTGATCCCAGGCGTCGGCATTGCCAATTGGGCACATGCAGGAGGACTACTAACCGGTTCAGCTTGGGGATATCTCTCTGCGGTTCGATGGAATCGTCAGTAAATATAAGGAGATTCGCTGTATTAACCTAAAGGCGAACAAGTTCGTAAATCGCTAAGCCAGCTCGGAGATTAGGAAGCCATTTACAAGTAGTCTTCCAGTTTCCACGATGGAATACTTTTCTCCCAATTTGAAATGGGATTTTTTGACTTTCTGGAGCAAGGCAAAAATCCTCAAATTCCTTAATTGAAAAATGGTTCCTCGGGTCGCTTTTCTCCCAATTCTCTCGGTATACATCATTATTAATTTTCGATCCATATTGAGAAAAATATAAGCGATTTTCCCAATATCCATGATTTACAAAACTAACTGCGACTCGCCTACCAACTCTGAGGGCATCCAAAATTACTTGCCCCGGTTCAGGTAATTCTTCGACCATTCTAGAAAACACAACCCAGTCGAAACAATTGTCGGGAAGCATGGATAATGCCTTTCGAATATCACCTTGGTAGACCGCAACACCCCGAGAAATGCAAGCAGTCGCTTTATCACAGTCATAATCAACACCTAAGCCGTTCACATTCTTCGTTTCACGAAGATTTTCAAGCAAGATACCCCGACCACATCCCAAGTCTAAAACTTTTTCATTCGGTTTAACCCAATCACCAATTACTTTCAAATCGGCTTCTTTTTTAACATCTGCTCGCGTAATTGCATAACGAGATTTCTTAATTTCTTGGCGAGCAATTTCATCTTGATCTGCTCCTTTTAGAAACAACTTTATTAACCGCAGGAAATTGTCAGATTGAATTAAAAAAGAATCGTGTCCGTGAGGATGATCAATTTCTAAGTATGATGCATGTTTACTTAATTTTTGAAGGGCTTCCGCAATCATTTTGTTTTGAGCAGGCGTATACAGCCAATCCGTAGTAAAACCCACAACCATAACCTTTGCCTCCACATTCTTTAACGTGTGCTCCAGCCCTTTTTCCCCTACAAGATCAAAATGGTCTAATGCCTTGGTAAGCTTCAGGTATGTATTAGCATCGAAGCGATCCACAAATCTTAAACCCTGATGATGAAGATAACTTTCTACTGCAAACTGCTGCTCTTCTTCTTCAACACTTAATTTCATTTGGTTGCGCCCAAACTTTTCCTCCATACCTTCATCTGAAAGATAAGTAATGTGAGCCATCATTCGGGCCACCGCTAAACCCATCTCAGGGCGGGACTCATGAGTATAATTTCCATTATTCCATTTAGGGTCTCCCTTAATAGATGTTCTTCCGACTTCATTGAATGCGATTGTTTGAGCACTATGTTGCGGAGTCGCCGCAATAATCATCGCCCTCTGCACAAATTTTGGGAACTCAATGACCCACTGCAAGGCCTGCATTCCCCCCATACTGCCACCAGCTACTGAATATAATGAGGAAATCTTTAAATGGTCTAGCAGCAGCTTTTGTGCGACAACCATATCCTTAATTGTCAGGTCTGGGAATAACATACCGTAAGGCTTTTGAGTCTTAGGGTTAATGGACGTTGGTCCTGTCGACCCTTGGCATGCCCCAAGACAATTTGAGCACACCACAAAAAAATTATCGGTATCTATAGCCTTACCTGGGCCAACTGCGTGGTTCCACCAGCCTTTCCTTGTTGCTCCCTCATGGACCCCAGCAACATGATGATCACCAGTAAGTGCGTGACAAATTAAAATAGCGTTTGTTCCACCCTTATTTAAAGTTCCATAAGTTTCGTAATATAATTGAAAGCTCGCCAAGACTCCATGGGTCATACGAAATTCTTTTTTATACTCAAAGATTTGCGGATGAACTAATCCCACCTCTCCCGCTTCATCTATATTATTTTTATCTTCTGTGTTCATCTAAAAAAGAAGGCAGTCTCTTGGTGCCCTCAGTAAACCAGATATTACAAGGTCAGGGATTCAAGCAAAGCACCATCTATGTCATAATTGCCGTGAACCGCTTTAACATCTTCAAGCTCTTCCAAATTATCCACTAATTTCAAGATTCTACGGGCAACATCTTCATCGGTTACTTGAACCAAGTTGTTGGGTAAATAAGCAAGTTCAGAAGAATCGGGTAAAACCTCTGCATTAGAAAATGCCTCTGCGATTTGATCATATTGAGCAGTTTCGCAAATGACTTCGTAATGCTCTTCCTCGACAATTACATCCTCGGCATCATTTTCTAATGCCAATTCAGTAAGATTATCCTCTCCAATCTTTTCTTTCGCTATCAGGAATTGGCCTTTTCTTTTAAAGTTGAAGGCTAGGGCACCGGCACCGGCTAAATTTCCGCCGCCTTTTGAAAAAGTACTTCTCACTTCAGAGGCAGAGCGATTCTTATTATCTGTTGTTACCTCAACAATTAAACCCACTCCTCCTGAAGCATAGCCCTCATAAAGAAGTTCTTCAAAAATAACTCCTCCAAGTTCTCCCGTACCTTTCTTAATCGCACGATCGATATTGTCTGATGGCATGTTTGACTGCTTGGCTTTAATAATAAGGGTGCGCAATCGAGGATTAAATTCTGGATCTTTTCCCCCATCCCTTGCTGCAAGGGTAATTTCCTTACTTACAACACTAAATATTTTTCCTCGTTTTGCATCAACCGAAGCTTTGTGACGTTTAGTGGTCGCCCATTTACTGTGTCCAGACATGTACTAGAATTGAAAATCGGAAATCAAGTCTTTGTCAAGTTCACTTATTTAAGAGATCAGAGAGAAATTGATAGGCTTGCTCTAACCTTTGCTTTTTATCCAATGCAATTCTTCTTTTACTTGAACTCATTTCTTCTAACTTCAAATCACTATAATTGTCTGCCCTTTCTTTGTACTTTCTTTCCAAAATCTTGGGATCAATCGAACCTCGACTCTTCAGACCTAGTAAATTTCGATAATTCTTTTCTTTTTCTGATACTTCCTCCTTAACATGAGTATTTTCTTCGATTTCCTTTTTACTCTCAATTGTTGCCTCACTGACAGCAGTTACATCTGGAGCCTTTTTTGTAATAAGAGTTTGAAGAATTGTCATCAAGTTCTGAATGGTCCAATACAATACCAAGGCCGAGGAGAAAAAGTAGAGAAATATCAAAAACATAAAAGGCATAAATCGCATCATTTTGGCGTTAATCCTTTGTGCATCGCTTAATTCAGGCCCCATCTGCATGGGATTCAGTTTCATCTGAAACCATTGTGTAATGACCATGAGAATAGGTAGAACATTTAATGAAAACCCTTGAACTTGTGCTACATGATCTTGTTCAGATAAATCCGTTGCCCATAAAAAACTTTGGCCATAAAGCTCTGCCGCCGAACGAAGCATCCAAAACATACCAAGGAAAATCGGTATTTGAATGAGGATTGGCCAACAACCGGCAAAGGGATTCACTTTGTGTTCTTTATAAAACTTCATCATTTCCTGATTAAGTTTTTGCGAGTTCCCCTTGTGCTTCTCTCTCAATTTTGACATCGGGCCCTGTAAGGATTGCATCTTTTTCTGAGAGCGAGTGGCTTGTGCAGTTAAGGGCCATAATATTAACTTTACTAGAATAGTAAGAACAATAATGGCTAAACCATAGCTACCCAAAAGACCGTGTAGCTTATTTAAAACCCAGCTAAATGGTTCTGATATCCACCAAAACATTCCAAACTGCATGACTTTCTTTTGCTCATGCCCTAATGATGCAAGTCCAGCATAGTCTTTAGGTCCCGCATAAACATGAAGTGAAAATTCTTTTGATTCTTGAGATCTTAAAATTCCTATCGGGAAAGACATCGTTCCACTTACTCCTTGAATTTCCTCTTCGTCACTTCCAGTCATTTGAATCGATTTACCGCCAATCCAAGTATTTGAAAGATCGCTCGTTGGACGAATTATGTTTACAAAAAATTGATTATTTACGCAGGCCCATTTTGCCTGAGACAACTTCCGTTTTTCCAATTCTCCGGTGACTCCCATTTCATTAAGTTGGAAAAATTCTTCTTTTTGGCCATCGATTCGACCGCTACATTCCGCACAGGAACATCCCTCTGCCAAAGGTAAACCGGCATTATAATAACCAACATTTAAATAAGTGGCTGCATTATCGAATGGATTATACAAACGGGGCATTCTAAATGCTGTCCCCAAATTTAATTTAACCCTCTCAAGGGCAAGCGGATTGGTACTAAGATTGGTTAAAATTGTTCTGTGATCAAAAAGGTAAGTGCTATTGTTTTCTCGGGAGTATATTCGTTCAATTCTCAAAACATTGGGTAATTCCCACTCGTAAACCACGCTCGATTCGTCGCTTCTCACTCTCTTGTATTCACGGGGAGAAGAAAGTACACCCGGTAGTTTTCTTCCCTCTTCGTCTTCGAAAGATAAGGAGAGCATAGAATCTCCAACATGAGTCATGTTGTAATCGCGACTTAATCTTGAGAACTCTTTAAGTTTAACCTCACGAACTCCCCCCGAATGATTAGTAAATACGAGAGTAGAATATTCGTTGATTAACCCTTCATACAACTCTTCGTTTTTGGTGATTTCAACAGGAGATGATGGAAAGGTAGTTTGACTCAGGTTTTGATCAGTCGCGGGGGTCTGGAAAGAAGAATTAAACTCAGAAAATGCTCGACTTGATTCGCCTGAAATCTTGTTCGGATTCTCATCTGCAACGACTCTGTCTCCTATCAATTCTTGCTGCTGCGTTCCCTGTTCCCATAACAAGTAGAAGGCTAGAACCAGCATGCTTGCACCAATTAAAATATTTTTCATTACTTAAGAAATTGTTTTTTTTATCGCTTTTAAAATGCGCTGTTCTATTTCATCAAAAGAAAATGTAAACAGGGCAGATCTAGGCAGAACGACTATTTGCGAGCCATTAGGAAATAAGTTGATGTTTCTACGAAAAATTTCTCGAAATCTTCTCTTCGCACGATTTCTTTGTATCGCTCCACCATAACGCCGAGAAGCAATAATACCTAACTTAGGCATTTGATTGGAATTCGTATCTCTAGCAAGTTGGAACCAAAACGTTTGGTCTTTGTACCGCCTTCCATTCTTTTTAACAAATTGAAATTGCCAAGATTTCCGCAAGCGCATGGATTGCGAATAACATTGGTTCTCTAAATTCAAAGAAACTAAAGAAGTATCTGCATTAGCGAAATCTACGGGGGACCGAAGCCGTTAAACTGGCTCTTCCCTTGCGGCGTCTATTTCTTAAAACTTTACGCCCAGCACTAGTTTGATTGCGTTTACGAAAGCCAAATTTACGTGCTCGACGTATCTTGGATGGATTGTAGGTAGGTTTCATTGGAAAAAAACCTCTACGATAGAGTAGTGATGACTAAAGTCAAACCTTCACAATTATAACTTATCAATCATTTGATCTTGCGAAATATTATTTTTCACGCATTATAGGAAGCTTGTCCCGTTCGTCTAGCCAGGTCAGGACACCGGGTTTTCATCCCGGCAACAGGGGTTCGAATCCCCTACGGGACGCCATTTATCTTGTGTAGCTTGACTGTTTGAGTACTACACCTAAATATTATTAATGGCTTCCAACAATTCTCCAATTCAAGTTTTTGGTGCAAGAGAAAATAACCTTAAAGGGATAGATCTAGAATTATTCCCCGGGCAACTCATTGTATTTACCGGCTTAAGTGGTGCAGGGAAATCAACTCTTCTTTTTGATGTCCTACACGCAGAAGGACAAAGAAAATATGTCGAGACATTTAGTCCATATGTCCGTCAATTTCTGGAAACTCTTCAGAGACCTAAAGTTGACTCGATTAAGAACATTAGGCCATCTATTGCCGTAGAGCAAAAAAATACGATTCGTAATTCACGATCGACTATTGGCACAATGACCGAGCTTTGCGACTATTTTAAAGTATGGTTTTCTCAAGCAGCAAGTTTTATAGACCCCGATTCAGGAAAAATTCTCCTACATGAAACCCCTCATTCCCAAGCATCCAAATTACTAAATAGAAAAAACTCTAATGTTATCATTGGGTTTGTAGCTACAAGACCGGTGAATCTACCTTCCAAAGAATTTATTACTTTTTTAATACAAGCGGGTCATGCTCGTGGTTTTCATCAAAAAAAATATTCTCACTTAGAAGACATCATTAATTCTGATTGGAATGAACAAGAAATCTTTGTGGTCGTCGATCGGGTTAGTAGTAAGAAAGAGAATAAACCTAGAATTATAGAAGCCATTACTCTTTCCATAAAGCACGGACATGGCTTGGGGCAAATTCGAGATAAAAATGGAGACATTCTTAATCTGCTTTATGAAGGCCTTCGATCTCCAACTAGTGGCCAAAAGTACGCCACAGCAAACCCCTCCGCTTTTTCATTTAATTCCCCTGTTGGGGCCTGCGAAAAATGCAAGGGGTTTGGGCGGGTTATTGAAATCGATCGGAACCTAGTCGTTCCAGACCCTTCGTTATCAATTACGGAGGGTACTATCAAAGCTTTTTCAGGAAAGATTTATGGACATTGTCAAAGTGAACTTATTCAAGCATGTCAGCAAAAAGGTATTTCTATCAATACACCATGGAAAACACTTTCAAAGGAAGAACAGAATTTCATTTGGCTAGGCGATCCAGGGTATCAAGAAGGGAATCAAAAATGGTACGGTATTAATGTATTTTTTAATTGGTTGGAGAAAAAGACTTACAAAATGCATGTTCGAGTCTTTCTTTCTAAATACAGGGGCTATTTTAATTGTCCTTCTTGTGCCGGAAACCGCTTAAAAGAGGAGTCGCTCCATTGGAAATGGAAATTATCCACATTACCGGAGCTCTACCGCCTTCCAATTGACGATCTTTTAAAGAAAATTTCCAGTTATAAACTTACGGGAAACCCAAAATCTGATCTTGCTATTGAAAGTATTAAAGCGAGGCTTTCCTATCTTCAAGATGTGGGGCTTGGTTATTTAAGCTTAGATCGGTCGGCTAGAAGTTTAAGTGGTGGAGAAACCCAGCGTGTAAACTTAACCTCATGTCTAGGAGCCTCTTTAACAGATACCCTGTTTGCATTAGATGAACCAACTATTGGGCTTCATGGAACAGATATTAACAAACTTATTTCAATCCTTCGTGCTCTTGCAGATGCAGGAAATTGCGTATGCGTGGTCGAACATGATGAACAAGTAATTAATGCTGCGGATAAAGTTTTTGAAATTGGCCCTTTACCCGGGGTGAAAGGAGGTGAAATTTCTTTTGAAGGAACGGTTACACAACTCCATCAATCGCAAAAATCTATAACTGGACAATGGCTTTCTCAAGACTATCTCCCTGAATTTTTAAAAAATCAAAAAAGAAAAATTCGAAGAACTGACCCCCATTTGCACATTAAAAATGCATCCTGTTATAATATAAAAAATTTAAGTGCTCGAATACCCTTGTCCAAACTTGTCTGCATCGCAGGGGTTTCTGGGTCAGGTAAATCAACGCTAGTACACGATATAATTTATTCGGGGATGGTTAACCCGTCCAAGGCTAAAGATGTTACAAGTGATATAAGCTTTGAGGAGGTCGTTGTAATTGATCAAAGTTCAGTAGTTCGCTCCCCTAGATCAAATCCCGTTTTATATTCAGATGCTTGGAGCCCGATCAAGGAAGCATTTGGAAGGACTGAGTCCGCGAAGAGACTTGGTTTTTCCGCTAACGATTTCTCCTTTAATGCGGGAAATGGGAGGTGTGATATTTGTTCCGGTCTTGGTTATGAAATTGTTGAGATGCAATTTCTATCTGATGTCCAAATTCCTTGCAGTTATTGTCATGGTAAAAGGTTCAAGGATGAGATTTTAATCGTTCAATTAGACGGATTAAATGTTTTAGAAACTCTAAATTTAACAATTGAAGAGGCGGTCATTCGCTTCGACCATTTCCCCAAAACCAAAAGGAAGCTCAGTGCATTAAAAAAAGTGGGACTTGGCTATTTAACCTTGGGACAACCATTAAACACACTTTCTGGGGGAGAATCTCAACGGTTAAAGTTGGTCAAATATATGACCACTCTCAAAAAAGAGCATTTTTCCTCTTTACTCATTATTGATGAGCCTACAACCGGCTTACATCTGGAGGATATTAAGCAGTTAATGCAAAGCCTCCAAGATATTGTGGAGAGTGGGCATAGTCTTTTAATTGTAGAACATCACTCGCATGTGCTCGCTCAGGCAGACTGGATTTTGGAAATGGGGCCAGGTTCAGGAAAAAATGGGGGTCAATTGATTGCATCGGAACCGCCTTCTAAATTAGCAAAGTTAAAGACACCGACTGCCACAATCTTAAAAAAGAAAAACCAGCATGTAGAAAAGAATATTCATGAAAAAAGATTAACCAGAGACGAGACTTTTAATACTCTTGAAATTGAAGGGGCTCGTGAGAATAATTTACAAAATATATCCCTCGAAATTCCCACTAACCAATTTGTTGTTATTACCGGGCCTTCAGGTTCAGGAAAGTCCTCTCTTGCATTTGATGTTATTTTTGCGGAAGGGCAGAGAAGATTTATGGAATCCATGTCTTCATATGCACGTCAATTTGTAGAACAACTGGGGAAACCTGCGGTCGATCGAATATCTGGAATTTCTCCCACAGTCGCAATTGAACAACGAGTTACGCGTGGAACCAAAAAATCAACGGTCGGTTCGATTACCGAAGTGGCTCAATTTCTAAGATTGTTATACGCCCGGGTTGGTACACAACTTAGCGTAACAGATGGGAACCCATTATCTATTGCAAGTGAATCTGAGATTTCGCACCAAATCGAAAAAATAATTCGCCTTCGCAAACCAACCAGTAAATCACCGCTTTGCCTTCTTGCTCCTTTGATTACGAGCAGAAAGGGTCATCACAAACCCGTAGTCAATTGGGCAAGAGACAAGGGGTATGATTTTGTTAGGTGTGACGGTCAGTTTTTTGAAACAATTGGATTTGAAGGATTGGATAGATATCGCTTACATGATGTTGAAGTTCTATTAGAGAAATGGACGAGTATTCCAGATCGAAGCATGATCAGACAAAGCGTTCGAAACTCCTTACAAATTGGAAACGGTAGAAGCCTTCTCGCATCAATGAATGGTGAAACAAGCATTTGGTATTCAACTTCCAGGGTAGATTCTTCAAATGGTGAATCATATCCCACATTAGAACCTAGCCTTCTTTCTTGGAACTCGGCAAGAGGGTGGTGTACATTTTGCAAAGGGTATGGAAAAATTTATCAATGGATGAAGGACGATTTACCCGCGACGGGAAAATGGTGGAAAATGGAAGACGGAGAAACATGCACAGAATGCAAAGGTGAACGCCTCAACTTAATTAGTCGCAATGTCGTATTATACGGTGCCAAGAAAAAGAAGTTGTCTTTTCCACATCTTCTCCAGCTAACTCCGGAAGAAATTATTGTATTTCTTAAAAGTGTTCAGCTTTCCGAACGACTCGAAACTGTGGCTCATGCAATCATACCCGAAATAATTGAACGTCTCCAATTTATGAAAAAGGTGGGACTCGATTACCTCTCTCTAAATCGCGAAACATCTTCATTATCCGGAGGGGAAGCTCAAAGAATTAGATTGGCTGCCCAATTAGGCTCAAATCTTTCAGGTGTGTTGTATGTTTTAGATGAACCCTCCATTGGCCTTCACCCTAAAGATAACCAAAAGCTCCTACGCTCCCTGCGTGATTTGCAGAAAAGAGGTAATTCCCTACTTGTCGTAGAACACGATCCCGAGACTATTTCACAAGCTGATTTCCTTATCGATATTGGACCGGAGGCAGGACATAATGGGGGGAAGATTATTGGACTTGGAAAACCTGCTGAAGTTGCGAAGATTAAGGGTTCTTCAACAGCGGAGTACATGCGCGATGGCATTAAACATCCCATACGCGGGAAATGGAGAAAGCTGCCTTCAAAGTCCAAAGCTGCCTTGAATGATAATTGGCTTAAGATAAAAAAAGTTAATTTTAGAAATCTTAAAAATTTCTCCATTGATATCCCTGCCGCCCGACTTTCAATATGTTGTGGAGTATCAGGATCAGGTAAATCGAGTCTGGTTCGAGGCTTTCTTTACCAAGCAGTTAAAAGTGCAATTTTGGAAAAATCCGCCAATTTAAAATTAGATAATGGAACAATCTTAAATGGGGATATTTTCAATAAAGCTATTGAAGTTACTCAAAGCCCAATTGGTAAAACTCCCCGTTCCACTCCTGCAACTTATTTAGGTGTGTGGGATAGAATAAGAACGATGATTTCCTCTTTGCCAGAATCAAAAGCGAAGGGATTCCCTCCGAGTCACTTTTCGTTTAATGTAAAGGGTGGTAGGTGCGAAGTGTGTAAAGGTGCCGGACGCATTAAGGTTGAAATGAGTTTTCTACCCAATTCGTACATACAATGCTCAGAATGTAATGGTAAAAGATATAAAGAAGAAATTCTTGGATTGTATTGGAATACAAAAAATATATCTGAAATCCTAGATTTTACTTTCGAAGAAGCAGCCGATTTTTTTAAATTTGATCACTTTCTTTTCGAAACTTTTTCACTCATGATTGAAACGGGGCTTGGATACATTAAACTGGGTCAAATTTCCCCCACTTTATCTGGAGGAGAGGCACAACGACTTAAATTAGCCGCCGAATTAGCTCTTGGTCTAGATAAACAAAAGCATAGGAAACTAAGCAAAATTAAACCCACACTCTATATTTTAGAGGAGCCTACAATTGGATTGCATACCTTAGATTGTAAAAAACTAATCTTATTACTCCATCGATTGGTCGAAGAAGGGAATACCGTGATTGTGATTGAACATGATACCGATGTTATCGCAGAAGCTGATTTTATTTTTGAACTTGGTCCGACCGGTGGAAAAAATGGTGGGGAACTATTGTATAAAGGGATAACCTCTGGAATTTTGAATTCTCCCAAAAGCCTTACTTCTCCCTTTTTGAAAAAGGTTTTATCTTAACCGACAACCTTGAAGAATATTTTTTTTCCAGCTTTTACTACCACGCCTGATTCAGTATTTCCTAAATTTATTATATCTTCTGAACTCTCAACTTTTTGACCATTAATTTTAATTGCTCCTTGCTTAATTAATCGACGAATTTGCCCTTTTGATTCAAAAATCATAGATTTTGCCAGAATATTTAAAACATTAGGAGAATCTTCTGGTGCAAGAATTTTAGCGATCGAATATGAATCCATTTCTTCCGGATTTTCCCTTTGAGTAAAGACTTGAGAAAATGATTGTTTCTCATTTTCAGCTGTTTCTAAATCATAAAAAAGAGCGGTTAATTCCCGGGCTAATTCTTTTTTCATTTCCATTGGGTGATTCTTTTTCAGATCCAAGATAGCATCTTTATCCCTCAAAAGCAGAAGTTTATAGTAATCCCACATTGTATCATCAGAAATTGACATCGTCTTTCCGAAGATGTCTTTTGGGCTATCATTAAAGGCAATATAGTTGTTGTAACTCTTGGACATTTTTTTGGTACCATCGAGGCCAACAAGTAATGGCATCGTCAAGACGGTTTGTGGCTCTGCCCCTTCATCTTTCTGTAAGGTTCTACCAACCAACATATTGAATAATTGATCAGAACCTCCTATCTCCACATCAGATTCAAGAACAATGGAATCGTAACCTTGAATTAATGGGTACATGAATTCTACCATTGAAATGGGTTGGTTATTCTTAAATCTTTTCTCAAAGTCATCTCGCTCAAGCATCCTTGCCACGGTCATTTTTCTAGAAAGTGCCAATGAATCAGCAAAATTCATCTTGCTAAACCATTCGCTATTCCTCCGTACAGTAGTTTTTTCTGGGTCAATGATACGAAATGCCTGCTCAAGATAAGTTTTGGCATTCTCATTTACCTCCTCTTCTGTTAATTCGGGGCGTAAATCCGATCGACCACTAGGGTCACCAATTCTTGCGGTATAATCTCCAATTAATAAAATAGCTTCATGTCCTTCATCCTGAAACTGTTTTAATTTATTAAAGACAACTAAATGACCAAAAGTAAGATCGGGGCGTGTTGGATCTACTCCAAACTTAATTTTTAATTTTTCGCCATTGGAGACTTTTTCACTGAATTCCTCTTCACCAATTACAATTTCGGTGTTTTTTAACAACTCTTTTACACTCATAAAATGTCATTTATAATGTGAAAATTAGTATTCATCGAGCGTAGAATATGAATTCTTATTAAAAAATTAAGAATTCCGCTTGCTTTCGGCGTGTAGTCCGTTACCTAATTTATACTCATTCATTCCCCCATTAATTGGAGAAACTGCCATGACATTATCAGTAGGAGCAACTGCCCCAGATTTCACCCTTAAAACAAAAACGCCTGAAGGACTCTCAGATATAACCCTCAGTTCTCATCAAGGAGAATCTTCGGTTGTCTTACTTTTCTTTCCTTTTGCCTTTACGGGAGTTTGTACTGAAGAAGCATGTTCCGTCAGAGACGATCTTAACTCTTACGAAAATTTAAACGCGAAAGTATACGGATTAAGTGTTGATAGTCCCTTTTCACAAGAGGCAATGGCTTTAAAAGAAAACCTTAACTTTCCTCTTCTGAGCGATTTTAATAAGGATGTCTCAGAACAATACGGAGTACTTTATGAAGATTTTATTGGCTTCAAAGGAGTCAGCAAACGCTCTGCCTTTGTCGTATCAAAAGACGGGAAAATTACATTTGCATGGTCATCCGAGGATCCCAAGCAACTTCCTGATTTTAACGCCATTAAAGAAGCTTTGTAATTTCACATTTATTAACTGAGCGATAATTTCACTCTGAGCATGGACTTAAGTCTTATCATCGACCGAGTAAATTGGGAAAGTAAAGATATACTTTACTCTACAAGAGTCGATACGGGCATTGAAGTTGAGCACTTTAGGAACATAAAAATTCTACCTTATGTCCTTATACAAACCGTTCGGGAATTACCCTGAAATCCTCAACTCCTTCGACAACAGAGCGTGAACAAAGAATCGATTTATCAAGTTTGCGCTACAAACGAAGAAGTTTTTGTTCGAATCAAAGAAAAAGCCTCTTACTTAAATTGTGCCCCTCTCCGATCTTTTCTTTATGAAATGGTTGAGGGTGGAAGTAAAACTTTTGTAATCGACTTCCAAAATTGCTCCAGTATGGATAGCACTTTTTTGGGCATTTTAGTGGGACTTGCCTTAAAATTAAAAAGGGATGGGGATGGAGGGAGTCTGAGTCTTCTTAATCTCGTTGGTAGAAACCTAGAGACTGTTGAAAATCTTGGTATCCACAAAATTGCACTTGTTAGCTCAGAATGTATTTCGGGACCTAATGATCTAGAAAACCTCAAAGTTAAAACTGATGAAGAGAATGCCTGTCCGGAAGTAATTTACCAAGCACACAAAACATTGTTGGAATTAAATCAAAAAAATTCTCGCATGTTTAGAGATGTTGTAAATTACCTTGAACAGAAAGTCGAAGACTCGGCTTAACAATCTTTCTAATGAACTCATTGCTTTATTTTCTAGCAGGACTATTTCTTGGAATTCTTGCGTGGAATTATACAAGGAAAAAAGCAAAATCAGAAACGAGTAAACTCAACGACCAAAAAATTCGCCTTCAACAAGAAAAGGAAATTATTGTTGATTTTATGCATAATTTAGCCGTCGCAATAGGGGAGGGAGTCGTTCGAAAAGATCTGTACCAAAGAATCGCACATACAGCTGTAATGACAACGGGTGCAATAAGTGCATGCGTCTATGAAAAACTCGCGAATGGAAAACTTCAAAGCGTTGCCACAGAAGGTCTTTTTCCTCCTCAACGAAAACTTAGATCTCCCTTGGCCGAAACGAGTACTACCCGTGCTCGTTTCTTGGAGAAAATTCTTGCTTCTGAAATTTTAGAAGATGGAGAAGGTATAATTGGAGAAGTGGCAAAGACAGGCAAGGCGGTCTATGTTCCCCAAGCACAAAATGACCCTAGAGTAGTTAAGCATGATGATCCATCATTAATGCTTCGCTCTCTTATTTATTCACCCTTATTGCATGACGATCAAATTTCAGGAGTTCTTGTTGTAGCAAACCCTGCCAATGGATTGCCCTTTAGCGAAACAGATTTTTCACTTGTAAATTCCCTTGCAGAACAAGCAGCGCTTGCAATTAAGAATTCTGACGCAATGAATCTACGAGTTGAAAAAACGCGAATGGACTCGGACCTTACTTTAGCTCGAGATGTACAAGAGTTATTCCTAGCCAAAGAGTCTCCTGATTTTAAAGGATTGGAAATCGATACTCAATATGTTCCTTCCTCACAGGTCAGCGGTGACTTTTATGACTTCTACAAGCTTTCAGCTTCCAAGTTTGCTGTTTCAGTTGCTGATGTATCGGGCAAGGGCGTTCCCGCCTCTCTCCTTATGGCTCTTTGTCAAACTAACCTTAGGCACTATGTCAATAAATCTAAATCTCCCAGGGAAATTCTAATTAAACTAAATCAAGACTTAGAGGAAAGAATTCGGGAAGATATGTTTATTACTTTAGTCCTAGCTATTATTGACACCCAAGCTAATACCATCACATTCTCCCGCGCTGGTCATGAACCTGCACTTTTAGGAAAAGTTAATAATGATCACCTAAAAGTAGAGAAGCTGCGTGGAAACGGAATGGCCCTAGGAATGGTTCCATCCGATCTTTTTGAAGAAGTTATCGAGGATCAAACTTGTGCTTTTGAACATGGAGATATGCTTGTGCTATACACAGATGGAGTCACAGAATCGCAAAATCAATCCAAAGAGGAATTTGGATTAGATCGCTTATGCGAAAAGCTCGAAGGAGCTAAAGAAAAAAGCCCCCGTTCATTTAACTCATCTCTCATGAGTAGCCTTGAGGCATTCTCCTCCACGTCTTCGGATCGAGACGACCTGACCCTATTAACGGTTAAAAGAACTTAGGATAAAGTTTATTCTATGCGACCCTCGTCATAATCAATCACATCCGCAAAAGAACGTAAATCCTCACGGTCTCCGGCTCCTAGATCTGATTTAATTTCTTCCAATTTTTCTAGAGCCATATCGGACATTCCCATTTGAACTACTTTTCGATTCCAAATGTGTGGATTCAGTTCGTTCGGAAATAGCTCTTTTAACTTTAAATTTAATTCTTTGTCAGAATCGGAAGTTCGTACGCACTCAATTACATCTTTAGGCTCAACACCCAAATGGAGGCACAAAAAGCCGTCGAATCCTTTAGTGAAATTCCTCTGATAACTCTTAGGAAGTTCATTTTTTAAATGTTTTCTTATCTTACCAATAAAACGCGGTAGATGAAGAAGTCCAAATGGATGAGATTGGTAAGGAGATGGAAGGTCCAGCAGGATTGCACCTGTGGGACCTTCGATTAATTGATCGTCGATGTTTGTCAAAATGTAAAAAAAGGTTTTGTCTATCTGTTCAACACCATAAATGAAACAAAGCAAAAACAAAAAAATTATAAGGCGAGTTTCGGGATACATTTTTGAGTACCGACTTCTCTTTGGGCTGACGCTGTCACTGGCTTTTGTAATGACCATACTCTCTGTGTTGGTTCCATCGGTAATTCAACGAGTACTTGATCAAATTTTCATCGAAGGCTTCAGTGATTCACAAATTCTCATCAATGGTATTCTTTTGATCGGAGGGCTTTTTCTTGCAAAGGAAATTTTAAATTGCCTACGAATCAGAGCGAATAATAAGTTAGAACAAAAAGTTATCATAAGAATTAGAAAAGCTCTTCACGATAAATTACTTGATTTACCCATCAATTTTTATGATCGCAGAAAAAGTGGTGATATAGCCTCAAGGGTAGTTGAAGATGTCCAGAATGTAGAACGAGCCATCTTAGACGGAACCGAACAAGGAGTTATCTCAATTCTTACCTTAATTGGAGTAACCATAATGATGTTTATACAGGAACCAAGGCTTGCTGCCCTGGTTTTTCTCCCTCTTCCAATTTTAATAGTAATGGCGTTCCGTTACTCAAGAATTTCTAAGAAGAATTGGAAAGCCGTCCGAGAGGCTTCTGGTGATCTTAACTCCCTCTTAGTTGAAGATATTCAGGGTAATCGCTTAATTCATTCCTTTGATTTAAAAAAGCGAGAGAAAAAACGCTTTCTTGCTTGTAGTAAGGAATTAGAAACTAGATCACTCCAAGCCATGTACAGGTGGTCTATTCAAGGACCTAGTGCAAGCTTTACCTCTTCTCTTGGAATCCTTGCGGTTGTTGGCATGGGGGCATATCTTTTGAAAACTGACCCGGCTTTTACGAATGGACAATTCTTTGCCTTTTTACTCTACACTAATATGTTCTACGAACCAGTCAGACAATTGGTTTCCATCAATAATATGATCTCTGCCGGAAAAGCTTCGGGTGAGAGAGTTTTTGAAATTCTTGACGAAGAAGTTGCCATCAAGAGTCCAATCCCTGCAAGCCCCTTTCCTCAGTCTGACCATTCAATTAGGTTTTCGAATGTAACTTTTGCTTACGATGAAAGACAATCTATCGTAAAAGGCTTAGATTTCTTTTTACCTTCGGGTTCAACAACTGCGTTAGTTGGACCTACAGGAGCGGGTAAAAGTACGATCGCAAATCTTCTGCTTCGTTATTATGATGTAGAAAAAGGAAATGTTTCCATAGGAGATATCGATGTTAGGAAGTTTTCTTTAAGCTCACTGAGAAGCAACATTGGACTAGTCTCACAAGATCCGTTCTTATTTGACACTACGATAAGAGAAAATCTCTTACTTGCTTCACCCTCTTCAAATGACAAAGACATAATTTCATCGCTCGAAGTCGCAAGTGCTTGGAATTTTGTTCAAAGGCTGCCCGATGGGCTCAATACATTAATTGGTGAAAGGGGTATTAGATTAAGCATGGGAGAAAAACAGAGGCTCACACTAGCTCGAGCAATATTAAAGTCTCCGCCTGTTGTTATTCTAGATGAAGCAACATCAAGCGTTGATGTTGAAACTGAGAGGCAGATACAGATCGCATTAAACCGACTAACCAGAAATCGAACGACACTCATAATCGCTCACCGACTCAGCACGATTCGGGACGCTGACCAAATCATTTTTCTCAATCATGGAGAAATTATTGAGCAAGGAAGCCACGAGGAACTATTGGCAAAGAAGGGTTCATATGAAAACTTTTGTAAACACCAAGAAAGCTTAATTCCACAAGTGATTTAAAATTTCTTATTTGCGGGCAATATTAAGAAGAAAACGTAGAAAAATTGAGGCTATAAACGGGAAGCACAAAAAAATTAAGCTAGAGAGCGACCGCACATTGTAATAAGTTAAAGGGCCATACACTTTTTCCTCAGCCCATACCCTCAAAGGGAGATCGACAAAATAATTTACCTGTAGCACTTGTCCCAAATAATAGACCATTAAAGGCCAAATTGTAAATCCGATACAACCAAAAAACAAGATGCACCAAAGTTCTTTACCCCAATCAATTTTTTTACTCATTAAATAATCGTTCTCTTGCTTTAGAAATTAAATCCCATAACATTTATAATACTCTTTAATCAATTTTTCCCAATCGAATTATGAAGCTCTTTAATTTTACATTTATCTTACCGATCTTGATTCATTCATTTTTGCTACAAGCCAAGAATGATCAATCTACCAATAAAATTTACGATAGCTTAATACAGCCTATTTTTGCTGCAAAATGCCAGGAATGTCATGGGGAGAATAAAAGTAAGGGCAAATTAAAACTTCACACAAAAGAAGATTTCCTTAAAGGGGGCAGTGGGGTAGGCGCAGATATTGTCATTAAGGGAAATATTGATGACAGTGAATTAATTTATCGAATAACGCTTCCCAAGGAAGACGAAGAAGCGATGCCCCCAATGGAGGATTCAAATCACTATAACCCTGTCACCAAGGAAGAACTGGATGTCATGAAAGCCTGGATTTCTTTAGGGGCTTCATTTGACCTCCTCATTTCTGACCTAGATGAAGGATCTAAAAAATCCGCTCTTCATGTTTTTGACAATATGCCCAAGAAGCTATTATCAAAAAGCATCAAAATGCAGCCTAAACTTCCTATAGTTCCTGCAGCCAACCCGCTCGTATTGGAAAATCTTCGTAAAGAAGGTATTTTGGTTATGCCCATCGCACAAAACACCAATGCGATTTATGTCAATGCATCCTATGCAGGTAAAAATTTTAATGATAGTAAAATTCTATTACTTGAACCAATTGCCAAACAACTGCTTTGGCTAAACCTCGCCCGAACAGGAGTCACTGACAAAGGAATCGCCTCTCTTGCAAAATTAAGGCTTCTCTCCCGCTTACACCTTGAAAATACTTCTTTAACAGACGCATCTACTGCCCACTTATCCAAATTAACCAACTTGGAATACCTCAATCTTTATGGCACCCAAATATCCGATGCATCAGTTCCCAATCTCCAAAAGCTTACTAAGCTCAATAAAGTTTTTCTTTGGCAAACCAAAGTAACTCACCAAGGAGCCGAGTCCTTGAAAAAACATTTTGTTGATGCTCAAATTTATGATGACCTCTTAGCGCAAAAAAATAAGCTCCAATCTTCTTTAAATAATCTCGTTAAATCTGAAGAACTGAAGGTCCAAGAACACGAAGAGAGTGCCAACCAGGCTAGTAGTAAAACAACAGACACCGTTCCATTAAACAAAAAATGTCCAGTTTCACAAAAGGATCTTGATGATTCTAAATTTTCAATTTTTGAAGGAAGAAAAATTGGGTTTTGTTGTGATAAATGTAAAGCTAAGTTTGATGCAGACGGTGCGGTATTTAGATCCAAAATTCCTTCATTTGCAGGATCGGAGGAATATGTCAGTTCCTCCACAAAATTACAAAATGTACGCTTATCCATGGATAAGGTGGTAGAAGTCAAGCAACAAGAACTTAGAACTATAAACGCAAAACTTCATAATATGGGCCCAGAAATCAACCTAGGTTGGGAAAAACCTGTTGTCTCTAAGTAGTTTTAGTCTGTTTGCGAATATTCAATCCGGAAAATTTAAATATACATTTAAGAGTACGAACTATTAGACAGAAAAATATTATCTTTCTTCTATAAGGATTGATTTGTTAAATCTTATGAGGGGATTTCTGTTGCTTAATGCGATCGAATCAAAAAAGTGGAATGAATGAAAAATAAAACCGATGATGAGGTAATCTCTATCTTTAAAGAAACTAAAGCACTGCTCACCGGGCATTTTATTTTGCGATCAGGTCTTCGAAGCGGACATTTTTTCCAATGTGCTCAAGTCTGTCAATATTTGGATAAAGTGACAATTCTAGCTAAACTACTGATAAACCAACTGGACTGCACGACAGCAGACACAGTAGTCTCTCCAGCAATGGGCGGACTAGTACTAGGGCAGGAAGTAGCAAGACAATTAAACTGTCGATTTTTGTTTTTAGAAAAAGTGGATGATAAACTTGCCCTAAGGAGAAATTTTTCCCTTTCTTCCAAAGATAATGTTCTGCTTGTGGAAGATGTTGTGACTAGGGGAGGAAGGGTTGCTGAAGCACTTACAATCCTAAAGGCAACTCAGTGTAATATTTGTGCAGTAACCTCCTTGGTCGATCGAAGTACTGAAGAGCTTGATTTTGGCATCCCCTTTCAACCCCTTCTCAAATTAGATTTTCCGACTTACAGCCCAAATGATCTACCAGATGAGTTAAGGTTGCTGAAACCTATAAAACCAGGGAGCTAATTAGGGAACCCTATATGCTAAGAAGCGATACTTATTTCGATACCAGACATAAAAGCGATTGATGCCACTTTTTATCTGTTCTTCTACTTCCTGAATCGAGTTTACTTGAAATCCATTAATTTCAACAATCACAACTCCTTCTTTAAAAGTTTCTGCTTTTCCAGTGGAATTGATTACAACCACTCCTTTCGTAGTAGAAGGTATTTGAAATTTAAGGCGATTCTCTTGAGTCAATGGTTCTAAGGATACTCCAGGAATAGATATTCTATTTTTGCTCCCCATTAAATCTAGGGTAACAAATAATGTTAATTTTTTACCACTTCGTATAACTTCAATTGGAATCTTAGTACCAGGTGCAGTTTGCGAAATAGCCCATCTCGATTGATTAATCGAATCAACTTTTTGTGAATCAACTTTTATAATTCGATCGTTTTGTTCGAATCCTGCGACATCAGCGGCACTATCAGGTACGATCTTTTTTACGATTGCACCCGAACCATCATTCGAAGAAGCCAGTTCGACACCAAGAAAGCCCCTCCGAATCCCTCCTCTTTCAACTATATCAGTAAGTACCTTTTTAACCATATTAACTGGTATAGCTAACCCAATTCCCATACTAGCACCTGTCTGAGAAATTATGGCTGTGTTAATCCCAATTAGGCGACCCCTTGCATCCAGCAAGGGCCCACCTGAATTACCCCTATTAATTGCTGCATCAGTTTGAATGAAATTTTCATACGACCCTTCCTGCTCAAGTACCCCCAGCTCTGATTTTTTAGTCGCTGAAATAATTCCCATGGTTACGGTCATCCCAATTCCTAGAGGGTTACCAGCCGCAAAAACGATGTCACCAACTTCCAAAAGGTCGCTGTTAGCTAGACTAACATAAGGTAATGGTTCATCGGCATCTATTTTAAGAACGGCCACATCCGTAGATCGATCAAAACCGATAATTTTTCCCTGAAATTCTCTTTTATCTGTTAATTGTATAGTCACTTCTTCGACTAACTCTCCAGTCCTTGGATCTGTAATGACATGAGCATTTGTAATTGTATGTCCCTCTGGAGTTACAATAACGCCCGAACCTATTCCAGCAGGCACCATTTCTTCTTCTACTCGCGGACTATTAAAATTAGGTAAGCCAAAAAACCTCCTAAGCAATTCTTCACGCGGGTTAGAAGAACCTCCGGGATAAAGTCGCCTTACCACTTGTTGAGTGGTAACCGCAACAACGGCTGGTGTAGCCTTTCTTAACGAAGGCGAGTAGCTATTGGGTGCCCTATTTAAAGAACGATCAATCTCTCCATCTTCTACCTTCAAGCTAAACCCATTGTTTTGTGCAAGAGCACTCACATTTACAAACAATACGGCTAATGCGAAAGTGGATATACGAAATGGCTTCATACCCGATATAGCGAGTTTAATCTACGCGATTGTCTAATTTTATAAAAAACTTAAAAACCCTTTATTTGAAAGAGGCTTGAGATACTGCTGTCAGTATTGGTCCGCCTTATTGCTTCACCGAGAAGCGGTGCAACGCTTAATTTTTTTATAGGTAATTCGTCAATATCCATATCAACGGTATTCGTCGTGATCAATTCATCTAGAATACCATGCCTTAATCTTTCTTTTCCTGTATCGTTTAACACGCAATGACTAACAATTGCACTTACTTTTTTCGCTCCTCTTTCCTTCAATATTTTTGCTGCTGCAATCAATGTGCCAGCAGTCTCTGTCATATCATCGATCAACAGAATTTCTCTTCCCTCAACCTCTCCGACTAAATTCATAGCCTCAACCGTACTTGCTCCTGTTCGACGTTTAGCTACGAATCCAAGAGGACAGCCAAGTACTTCCGCATAGGCATTTGCCATTTTCATTCCCCCTACATCAGGTGAAAAAATTGTCATGTTTTGGACATCACAACTTTTTAATTCCTCAAAAAATACAGGAGATGCATAAAGATGATCAACCGGTATATCAAAAAATCCCTGAATTTGCTGAGCGTGCAAATCCATAGTCAATATTCTATTCGCTCCTGCTGCTACTAATAAATTCGCCACCAGTTTTGAGGTTATAGGAACTCGGGGTTGATCCTTACGATCCTGTCTTGAGTAACCAAAAAAAGGCAGTACTGCTGTAACTCTGGCTGCAGAAGCTCTTTTCGCTGCATCCATCATAATCAATAATTCCATTACATTATGATTAGCAGGCGAGCAGGTCGATTGAACTAGAAATACATCCATACCCCTAATATTTTCGTTAAAACGAACAAAGCTTTCATTATCTGGAAATGAGGTTACAGTTGCATCTCCTAATGGAACTTCAAGATAATCGCATATTTCTTGAGCCAATGGCTTGTTTGAATTACCTGTGAAAATCTTAAGTTTTTTTCCGTTTTGCATCTTTAGAAATTACTCCTTATCGGCAATACCATCAAATCTATTGAATAATTCTGGTAACCTTTTTTGTAAAATAGAAATTCGCTGAGCTAATTGAAAGGGCAATGCAGGGTTACCCTTGAGAAAAGCGCCGGGGTCAACATTTTTTGTAATTCCAGCTTGGCCCGCAATCTTTGCGCCTTTTCCGATTTTCAAGTGGCCAGCAAAGCCAGCTTGCCCTCCAACCACAACATTATCTTCAAACTCAACACTGCCTGCAATCCCCACTTGCGCAACAATCAGGCAATCCTTACCAATTCTCACATTATGACCAATTTGGACTAAATTATCAATTTTAGATCCCGCACCGATCCTTGTTTCCTCAAATCGAGCTCGATCAACACAAGTATTTGCACCAATTTCTACATAATCTTCAATTATGACTCTTCCCAGATGCGGTATCTTTTTATGAGTACCTCCAACTTGATCAAAGCCAAAGCCTTCAGATCCGATAACAACTCCGGCGTTAACAATAACTTCTTTACCTAATTCGCACCGAGACAATAATTTTACACCAGGATGCAAATTACTGTTCCGACCAATCTTTGCATAATCCCCAATATGGCAATGAGAACCTATTTTAGCATGATCATCAATTGAGGCATCTTTTCCAATAAAACTAAATGCTCCAACCGTGACTCCTACTCCTAATTTTGCTGTTGAATCAACCCAGGCAGTGGAGTGAATCTCGGCTACTGGCGTAGGATATAATTGAGTTTCCAAATGACTACATAAAGACGCTAAACCACGAGATGGTTCATCCATTCGGATGAAAACTTGGTTATCCTTAGGGGAGCCAAAATAATCCTTAGGTAATAAAATAACAGATGCATTAGATTTTGATACCAAAGATTTATATTTTGAATTGCCGAGAAACGAAATATCTCCTTCAACTGCCCTTTCAAGAGATGCAATGCTATTCAAATTAGACAGTTTTAAGCTTCCATCAACGACTGACTGTGGAAGAAGTTTAAGCAGTTGATTAAAAGCTATCTTAAAGTTCATAAGACCTTCATTTCAGCTCAGTTGAAGGGTAGGGCGTACTTTATTTTTTTCCTGAACTTGCGTTAAGTGTAACAATTACCTCTTCTGTGACATCATATTTTTCTCCCGCATAAAAAACACCTAACTGAGTTTCTGACGAATTTAAGATTAAATCAAATCCCTTAGCGGTCGCAACTTTTTCTACAGCTTTTCGAATATCCGCAAGATGCTCGACAAGTAGATTTCTTTGTCTTTGTGAAATAGTAGCTTTTGCACGCTTATCGTAGGAAACCATGTCATCTTGTTTAACTTTCGCTTTCTCTACTTTTTCTTGATATTTTTTTCTAAGATCCGTGCTATCTATATTTGGGTTTTTGATTTTTTCTTCCATTTCTTTAAGTTCTTTTACGATTTTCTCCATTTCGGCTCGAAAAATTTGCAGTTCCTCCATCGCAATCTTCTTAGATTTATCTAATCTCTCCCTAGCTGCCTTCACTTTTTGATATCCATCAAAAACTTTTTGCACCTCTACTACTGCCACTTTTTGGGCATAGGTAAAAGACGTTGAGGATAAAAAAAGGAGAGATGTCAAAAAAAGAAAAAGCTTATGCATAATAGAAGTGAGTTAGGTTATGAATTAATATTGAAAGTTAGAATCGGGTGCCACCAGAAAAATGAAACTGAGGTGCCCCCCCAGTTTTACTAGGGTCAGTTATAGGGAATCCTAAATCTAAACGAAGGGGCATTCCCATAACCATAATACGAGCACCCATTCCCCAATTATCATGCCAACCTTGCATACCATCTCCCGGGAAAAATTTAAAATCACCTGTTCTAAGGAAACCACCATCGTAAAAGAAAGCAAAGCGCAATGGATCAGCGATTTTAAAAGTATATTCTGCACTTAAATAACTATACGAATTACCACCTTTAGGTTCGCTTGAAGATTGAGGGCCTGCTTCTCTGTAATCCCAACCCCTTAAATTATAGGGCCCACCTAAAAAGAATTTCTCAAAGAAGGGAACATCCGCGTCTTTACCATCAAATCGCCCCAAAGTTCCAGTTCTACCAACGACTGAGAGTACTTGCTCCATTGGATCAAATGTCTCAAAAAACTTAGCCGCCTGTAGTTCAAAGCGCCCATAATCAGCATCTCCGCCAAAAGGCCCACCAGCAAATTCTTTCCTCAAGGTTACGATACTACCCTCAGAGGGGAACAAAATACTATTCCTAGTATCCCTAGTAAGACTAAGGCCCACTTTCGAAATTGTTCTATCAATCTCATTTTTCGCACTATCATACTTTCCGTCAGTGGTAATAAAAAGCGGGGCCGATATTCCGATGTCGCTAATAACAACATCTTCTAAGCGATAAAATAGACGTCCCTCAACTAGCTCAAATAATCTTTTTCTAAAATACACCTCGAAGCCAGCTCTCATTTCATCGTAGTATGAACTGTAATAATCTGACTTCTCTCTAAACAACTCAAAACCGGCAGCTATTCTTCTGTTCATAAACCAAGGTTCTTCAAGGGCAAGTCTAACCTCATTACTACGAGCACCTAATTTTAATCTTAGTCGAAATTTCTGACCATCTCCTTGTAAGCGATGCGGGCTTCTCCATCGCATAATATCAAAATTACCTTGGCGGAACTCCGCAAACATCATGGCTTTTTCTAAAGTACTAAAACCTACTCCAAATGAAACATGACCGGTACGACCTTCTTCTACATTTACGACTAGATTCCTTCGACTGCTTTGTAATTCAGGATCTTGGGATGCAATTGGTTCATCGTCTAAAGTCACTTTTTCAAAAAACCGCGTATTCCTTAAGCGAGCTTCACTGGTTTCCATTCTAAGCAAATCAAAAGTCTCACCTGGAGCTAATGCAAGTTCGCGGACTATTACCGTGGTTTTTGTTTTCTCATTTCCTCGAACCTGAATTGAATTAACCGAAAATTTATTATTTTCAGTTATCTCAAATCGCAAATCAATTTGTCCAGTTTGGAGATTTGGTTTCCGAATAGATATTACACGTGCATCAAGATAACCCTGCTCGCCATATTGCTTTCTTAACCGATTTCTTTCCTCTGACAAAAGAGTTGGTGAGTAGGGTTCACCTGTTTTAATTTTCATTTCTTCCATTAAATTATCTGAAGTGATAACTGAATTGCCTACTATAATAATTTTACCAAAAAAAGATCTCTGCCCTTCTTCCACCTTTAAAGCAATATCTAGAGAGCTTGATCCGATAGGTAAAATTCTTACTCCACTTTGCTCAATCGAAACATCCAAGAATCCTTCATCCCGAAAAGCGGTCCTAAGTTTGGCTAAATCTTCCTCAAAAACGTCAGGCCGATAGCGAGATCTTTTAGACCAAAATCTCCAAAATCTCCAAGGTGCTGTTTCCATTTCCTTTAAAAGTTTTTTATCGGAAATATTTTCATTTCCTTCAAAAGTAATTTTACTTATTTTGCGTTTTTCATTTTCAATGACTTTAAATACGACAGAAACGCTTCTTCCTCCTTCATCCAAATTAATCTGGCTATCTACTTGGGAATTCCAAAAACCTTTTTCCAGATATAGCTCTTCTAATGCTCTTTGATCAGCTTTTATCTCCGATTCGTCTAAAAGTTCTCCGATACTAATCTCAATGGCTTTTTCCAGTTTCCGGTTAGAAAGCTTTTTATTTCCATCAAAAATTATAGTTCCTATTCGAGCCTTCGTATAAACCTTAAAAACTAAAGCAACTTCGTTTTCAGTACTAGTTTTAGGGTCAAGGAAAACCTTCACATCATCAATTGCTCCCGTCGCCATAAGATTTGTGATTGATTTATCAATCGCATTTGATTTGTAAGGGATCCCCGTTTCAATTTGCAAATTTTGCAAAATGAAAGACTTACCAATCGTATCAGGGCCTTCCAGTTCGATAGTGATAGAGGAAATTATTTTACCGTCCGGTACAACCTGGGACCATAAAATAATCATTCCGGAAAGAAGGAATAAAATAGGGAAAAGAGAACGAAGTTTATTCATTTAGTTATTAATTAAGGCGAGGGTCGTATTGAGCACTCTCAAATCTTGTATATTTTCGAACAAATGCAAGGTTTACATATCCTGTGGGTCCATTTCTTTGCTTTGCAAGAATTAACTTAATTGGCTCAAAGTCCTCACCTTGACTTTCCTCGCTACCCTGTGGAATATCACTTTCTCGAATGTCTTCCCCTTTCCTCTGCTTGCCGAGCAACATAACGATATCTGCGTCTTGTTCAATCGAACCAGATTCACGTAAGTCAGAGAGGCGGGGGTCCCTTTTTTCCTTCTCAGAATCACGATTAAGTTGGCTTAGCACAATAACAGGTACTTCTAATTCTTTTGCCATCGATTTTAACCCTCTAGAAATAACCGATATTTCATTTTCACGGGATGAGGAATAACGATCACCCGAAATTAACTGTAAGTAATCAACCACAATTAAAGAAAGTCCGTTTCTTGATTTAACTCTACGAGCTTTTGCACGAATTTGATTAATACTTAAACCGCTTGTATCGTCTACCCAAATGGGGGCCTGTTGAAATTGTTGACTAATTTCATTCAGTTTTTCCGCATAATTTTTTGCAACAAAACCTTTTCGTAAATCATTCATATTTACTTTCGCTTTTCCGCATATCAATCGCATTGCTAAAGATGATGCGCTCATTTCTAAGCTAAAGACTAAAATGTTCTTTGGATTATTAATATATTTATGTGAAAAAGAAATGTTTTCTACGATATTCATCGCCAGACTTGTTTTTCCCACTGAAGGTCGGGCCGCAATGATTATCATTTCGGCCGATTTTAATCCATTGGTTAAATTGTCCAAATCTTTGTAACCGGTAAATAATCCATCTGATTCTTCCTTGGAGAGCATCTTCTGAATCTCTCCCATTGCCTTTTGAATCGGTTCCCTAAAATGAATAGATGAACGAGTATTCTGATCATCTCCCAATTCACACACTCGTTGCTCCATACCGGAAAGAAAGTCATCCACCTCCCCCTGCAAATTATTCGCACCGTCTATAATTTCAAAAGCCACATAAATACACTTCCGTAAAAGTGCTTTTTCTTTAACTATCTCTAGCCAATAAGTTGCATGTGCGGTGGTATCAATTCTTGAAGTAAGTTCAAACAAGCTATTTTGCCCGCCTACCTGCTCCAATTGTTTTCTACTTTCAAGTTTTTCCGCAAGCAGTATTTCATCCGCCGCCTTATTCTCACGATTAAGATCTAGAAGAGCCTCAAAGATTATTTGGTGATTTAAGTGATAAAAATGATCGGCGCTAATTGCCTGTTCTGCACATCTACCCATCACTTCGCCTGAGGTATCCATAATGCAGGCAGCGAGCAATCCTTGCTCAGCATCTAAATTGCTCGGTAATGGTTTTCCCTCTATCGTATCCTTAACTGATGATTGAAGTTTTCCCCCTGCACCTTTGTAATTAGGAACTGGTTTTTCTCTTGAGGAAGAAGTTCCTAATGGTGGCATTCAAATAATCCTTTTACTTAGCTAATAAATAATTACTGGCTATCTTCGATTGGGTTTTCAGAAACAACTTCTACTTCTACCTCGGCTTCCACATCTTTGTGCAATGAGATCGAGATTTTACTAATACCCAATTCTTTGATTGGAGAAAAAGAAGTAATATGTTTTTTATCGAAAATAAATCCTCGTTCATTCAGTTTTTCGAGAATGTGGTTTACTGTGACTGAACCAAAAAGTTTACCTCCCGCACCAGTTTTGACTGCTACCGCAATTTTCGTCTCTTTGAGCTTTGTCGCAATTTCTTGAGATTTTTGAAGTTCATCAGTTTCTCTTGCCGCCCGAGAAACCTTTAACGCGTCTAAACGTTTTTTATTAGCGTGGTTTAAAGGAACTGCCTTCTTTTGAGGTAAAAGGTAATTCCGCGCATATCCAGGACGGACCTTTACAACGTCTCCTTCAGATCCAAGATTGTTTATATGTTCTACGAGTAATATTTCTGTGGTGGCCATAATTATAAAATTTGTGAGTGATTAAAAAGGAACATCGTCATCTAAATCAGTATTGTTAGCGGTAGACGGGGGAGAAGACTCTTTAGTGGGGTCAGTTTTGGGTGAGGGTGAGGGGGTTGGTGTGGAGGCCGGTTCCGTATTGCGAGGTTCGGCAGATGTGCCTTCTTGTTTCGAATCAACGAATTCAAAACTATCCAACACCACTTTTAGGGCACTTCTTTTCTCGCCCTCTTTAGATTCCCATTGATCTAATTTCAAGCGACCCTCTATAAAAATAGCACGACCTTTTGCGAAAAATTTCCCGATCGCCTCTGCCCTTGGACCGAAGGATTCGACTTCAACAAAAGTTGTCTCATCTTTACGATTTCCTTCCGCGTCCTTATAGGAACGATTTAATGCCAGTCCAAAGTTACATACTGGACGCCCATTACTCATCATCCTCACATCAGGATCTCGAGTAAGGTTACCAATAAGTAATACTTTATTTAAGGATGCCATGATTTAAAATTGATAGAGTAAAGAAACCTACAACTTCTTTACTTGCGCTCAATAAGAACGCGATCAATCTTTTTTTCTAATTTTAATTTTTCCTTTAGCCGGACAGGCATTTCGGGATCTGCTTCAATTTCAAATTGCAAGTAAGTTCCTGAAGTTACTTCCTTACTCTGCGGATATATAAAATCGTGATTTCCTTGATTTTCCACTTTCGTAACCTCCCCATCTGCTTGGCGAATGATTTCGCTCAATTTGGGGATCATTTCATCGGATGATCCATCTGCCCCGCGGGCATCGTATACAATAGTTGCTAAATAGTTTCTCTTGTTCATGAGGTTGATTGGGATCGATTGGTTTGGTTAATTAAATTCATTGTGACATCTAGTCCGTTATCTAAAATACTGAATAACGCATCGCAGAAATTATCTTTTTTATTTTCCAAGTAAGTACACTCCTCAGAAGAAAGTTTGGAAAGCACAAAATCAGAAAGATTCATTTGCGGAAAAGGCTTACTACCAATTCCTAGCCGAAATCGAATAAAAGAATTTCCAATGGAAGACATTACGCTAGTCACTCCATTATGTCCTCCAGCTCCTCGGTTTTTGGAAATTTTAACTTCACCAAAAGGCAAAGTTAACTCATCATGCACTAAAATCAAGTTAGTCGTAGAGCAGCTAAAATAATTCAGGATGCTAGAAAGATAACGACCGCTTTCATTCATGAATGTTTTGGGCTTGATCAAAAGGATGCTTTTATCTTTGCGAGTCATTACTAAATGATCGGCATGAAATTCTTTACTATTCTTAAAATGAACATTTTCTTTCTCTGCAACTTTATCGAGTAACCAAAAACCTAGATTATGCCTTGTTTTTTGATAAATCTCTCCAGGATTACCTAATCCAATTATAGCGAAGTTTGCCACGAATCATTTACAAAGATGAAGTAATGAGAGTTTTATACCTTCGATTCGCCTGAAGATTCTGCCTCGGTATTAGATTCTTCTCCCGCTGCTCCTTCTTCTGACTCACCGTCTTCATCTCCAGCCGAAGAACGACCTCCGGCACTGCCGACACAAGAAACAAGCATTCCGTCCAATTCAGCAACATAAGTAACTCCTTCAATTACAGGCAAGTCCTTTACCTGTAAATTTTCACCGAGACCTAAATTTGAGATATCTAGTTCAATTTGTGCTGGTAAGTTGCTTGGACGACAACGGATTTCAACTTCGTTTGCCAATGCTTCCAGGATTCCGCCCTGCGTCTTCACTCCCTGCGCTTCTCCAAGAAGAGTAAGAGGAACTTTAGTTTGCAAATCTTCCCCGCGATTAATTTGAACAAAGTCAATATGCGTTATGGTATCCTTGATCGAATTCATTTGCATTTCCTTAATAAGGACAAGCTCATCTTCCCCCTTTTCCCCGAGCAAGCGAAGCAAAGAAGATGATCCAGAAGCCTTTCGGAGTAAGATTCGCATCGCACGATCTTCAATCGAGAAAGACTTGTTTATGTCCTTGCCATAAAGAACGACTGGTATTCTTCCTGATGCACGAAGCTTATTGCATGCTTGACGGCCAGTTTGCTCGCGAGGAGAAACTTCGATTGTTAAATCACTTAATTCTGACATGGTTATTGGGGGTACAAAAAATTGAGAAAGCGGTAATAATTAACATTTGCCACTTAAATTGGCAAGAACTTTACCTATATTGACGCCAATCTTTTAATCAGAGAAATCTCCGGCTTGTTAAATAACCCAAGTAATTCAGCTTTTTTAACATAATTAATAAGCAAACCATGCGCTGGTACTGCCATGCCATCATGATCAAATCCAGAAAATCCTTGTAAGGTGTTGGAGTGCTCAACAACCTTTAACATTCGCCTAAAATATGCATTCTCTTCTTATCTGTACAACATTTCTAAGTCCCGTCTTTTATAATGCTAAAAACAGGCGAAGAAGTATTTCGAATCCGGTTAAGCACCATTACAAAATGGTGAGATTGCATCTTATTTTTTAAAGTTTGGTTGACCGCAACTTTTTTTCTCTAGTTCGAGGAAACGATCTCTCCAATAATCCCTCGATTGAAATGAAATGGGGAATGCTATAACTTATGCAGTGAAGTTGACCATGTAATGCGACTAATTTGTCACAGTTGATGCGTTTTACATCCCAGCCTAGGGGTAAAGAGGATCGATATACTGCCTCGGCTCTATCCTCCATCACTTTATCCACATTACTAAAAGATGGCATCAGTAGCACCCCATTAGCCATTATGATGTTGGTGTATGAACGCC